>Ga0206932_1023_pt1 | contig 41269 bp, 21 predicted proteins | sample Alteio_BWOrgHeat_18_FD_153244 | JGI IMG/M metagenome (GOLD analysis project Ga0206932, IMG submission 153244) | Enriched cells from forest soil in Barre Woods Harvard Forest LTER site, Petersham, Massachusetts, United States -... | ecosystem: Environmental > Terrestrial > Soil > Temperate forest >...
GTTTGCATTAATGTTTTTAAATCATTCACCTCTTTTTTAAGGTCATTAATAGCAGCAGCTTTATCATCATTCTGTTTACTTAATTCCTGAACGGCTTTAACCAATGAAGGTACAAAATCAGCATAGGCAATCGAATAATGATCCTTATCGTTCTGTGGATGGTTCACACCGTCAAAATCATATCCGATTTGCTTCGCCATTTTTTCTACGTCCTGTGCAATAAAGCCTGTATGTATTTTTTGTTCATTTTTTGCATATTCGCTTGCCATGCTGTTCATCAGGCTATCCTTAATGCCGAGGAATTGATCAAACTTTTTTAGCTGTAGTGTATAAGTTACCGGCTTAAGTTTATTAATAAATTCCAATCCAGGTACATTCTCTTTAATATTTGATTTGAACCTACCATCGCTAAAAGTGCTCCAGCCTACCTGCCCGCCTATTGAGGTTATGTTTGAATTACCCACCGCTATTATATTAGAGCCATTTGCAACTGCATTATAACCAAGAGCCATTGAGTTGCTTGCACTGGTCGGACCTATCTTTGCATTATAACCGAGAGCCGTATTATCTGTACCACTAACAAGCTCAGTTAAAGCATTAGTACCAATTGCCGTGTTGCCAGAGCCTGTTGAATTAGAAAGCGCATCATTCCCCATGGCGGTATTGTTTAGCCCTGCTGAGTTATCTTTGAGTGCACCTCTTCCAACAGCAATATCATTATTTGAAGAACTACCACCACCAACACCTACGAATACTCCATTTATAACTGCATTACCTCCAGTATAAGTAATATCATTTGCATTTATAGTCCATTGAGTAGGAGCTGTATTGGTGATTTTATTTGCGGTAATACTTATGCCTGTTCCTGCTGTATATATTGTATTATTATCAGTTGAACCAATAGTAAAGTTTGGATAAGTGCCTGTTACTGTTGTTGCACCACTGCCTGTAAGTGTTATTGTTTGGTCTGGTGCTGTATTAATTATATTGTTGTTTGCATCAATATTAATTCCAGTTCCTGCGGAATAAGTCGTTTGTGGAAGCGAAACAGAATTTCCATTACTAATAGATAAATTGTTTCCATTTAATGATAAAGTTTGTGCATCTGACGATTGCGGAATAGCAACAGAGTTTCCATTACTAATAGATAAATTGTTTCCATTTAATGATAAAGTTTGTAAATCATTATCAGCAGAAGGAATCCAATAACTGCCATTATATTTTAGTACCTGTCCGTTTGAAGGTGCTACAGGATAAAGCGTAATGCCCTGCAATTTTGCAACTTGCGGTGAGGGATAATTTCCTGATAAATCTCCGCCTGCAGGTGTATTGTTTGTAATATCATCATTAGCGTTTAAATCTCCTGTATTAGTAATAACACCATTTACAATACTTATACCTTGACCAGGCGTGTATGTAGTGGTTTCGGGTTTCATCATTACCCAACCATTTCCATTATAATAATAAAACCCCGGTGTACTGTTAGTTTGGTAAATCATTAAGCCTTTTGCAGGTGAAACTATAGTATTACGTTGTGCTCTCGTCATGCGGGGCGGAAGAAATCCTTGTGTGGTTGATTGTAATTCCAGTACAGCTGATGCATCCGGTGTGGTTGTTCCAATTCCTGCACTTCCATTTGAAGGGAAAGTGTTTTGTGCAAATAAGTTTGCAGCGCTTAAGCATAAGCTCGCAAGCAAAGCGATGTACAATTTTTTCATAACAAAAGTTTAGAAATCAAAAATAGAGTTATGAAAAAGCGAAGTCAATAGCTAAAACAGGCTATTGCACATGAGAAGCACACTTAAACAATTTTCTTTTGCAGGGCGGTTGAAACAGCTTCTGAAACACTGTGCACGTGCAGTTTTTGGTAAATGTTTTTGATGTGATTATTTACGGTATAAATAGAAATGTGCAGTTCAGATGCGATCATTTTATGGCTTAAGCCTTTAACAAGCAATCGAAGTATTTCAAGTTCGCGTTCGGACAAATCAAATTTTTCTTCCGGTTGATAGTTTTGTTTTTGAAAAAGTTCTAGTACTCTTCTCGCAACAGTTGCGGTCATCGGTGCGCCGCCATTCATTACATCATAAATTCCTTCAATTAATTTTTCCGGTGGCGTTTTTTTAAGCATGTATCCATCTGCGCCTGCAAGAATGCTGTTGAAGATTTTTTCATCATCTTCAAAAACAGTTTGCATGATAATACATGTATGCGGAAAATTCTTTTTGATGATCTTCACTCCGTCAATGCCGTTTACTTTGGGCATATCAATATCCATCAGCACAACATCAGGAGGATTTGTTGAAAGATGTTCAGTAACATCTTCGCAGTTTTCATAATCACCAACACATTGCATTTCTTTTTCCAAACCTATTAATAATTTTAAAGCTTCTCTCCTATGCTGATGGTCATCAAAAATTGCAATCTTAATCATGTAGCAAAATAAATTGTATTAAAAAAATAAGTCAATAGCTTAAAAAGGCTATTGATTAATGATATGGAAAGCTTAGACATATTTCCGTACCCTTTCCGCTTTCAGATTTAATCTCAATTTCTCCATTCAAATTTGCAGCCCGGTTCTGCATATTGATTAATCCGTTTGCTGATTTGCGCACTGTATTTTTATCAAAGCCTTTGCCATCATCTTTTATTGAAAGATATATTTCTGTTTTTTCTATAGCAAGTTCAATCCAAACATTCCTTGCTTCTGCATACTTCGCAATATTGTTCAGCGCCTCTTTATAAATAAGATAAAAATCTTTTCGCTTCTCCATGTCAAATTTTAAATGATTGAGATGCTCGTTAAAATTGAAATGAAGTAAGCAATCTTTTGCTTCAAACAATTGTATTGCATGTTCACGCATTCGGTTAATTATATTTTCAAACCTGTCGTTACGTGCATTGATCGTCCAAACAATATCATTCATTGCATCCATCATTTCGTTTGTGTCTTCGCTTATTTTTTTAAGCAAAGTGCCAGACTCTGCTGCATCGTTTTTCAATTGCTCCTGTGCAACTTTTGAATAAATAGAAATAGTGCTTAGCGAAGAACCAATCTCATCATGCAAATCAGTCGCAATGCGGTTTCTTACGCCTTGCAATTTTAAAATTTGTTTAAGCCTGTATTGATAAATGCTATAAATAATTCCAGCAGTTATTATAACAATGAAAATATAAAACCACCATGTTCGCCACCACGGCGGAATGATTTGTATTGAAATGGTTTTTGCATTTTTACTCCATTGCTCACCATCATTACTTGCTTCAACTGTAAAATAATATTTGCCAGGATTTAAATTTGTATAAGTTGCTTCGCGAAACATGCCTCCATAAATCCAGTTTTTATCAAAGCCTTTCATTCTATAACGGTAGTAAGCATTTCCGGATCTTCTGTAATCAGCAGCAGCAAACTGAAATGTAATTACATTATCTCTGTAATTTAATTTAATTGCATCAGTATAAAGAATGTCTTTTGTAAGCGGAGAATTAGACGTTTTTACTGAAACCGTTTTGTTGAACAATCGAAAATCTGTTACCAGAACCTTTGGTGGTTTCAGCGGTTTTATTTCATCAGGATTAAAGAAATTAATTCCGTTTACACCTCCGAAAAATAAAAGGCCGTCTTTTGTTTTGCAATAAGCATAACGGTCAAATTCATTTCCCTGTAAACCATCATTTACATCAAAGTTTCTGAAACTTTTATTTTGAATATTGAACTCCGATAAACCTTTATTTGTGCTCATCCACAAGTTGCCATTATTATCAGGCAAAATTCCATACACAACGTTATTCGGTAAACCATTGTCAACAGTATAATGAACACATTTACCTGTTAATTTATCAAAGCGGTTCAGACCACCACCGTTTGTTCCAACCCATAAATATTTGCCAGGCTCAAAAGGGTCATTGCAAATGGAAAAAATATCATTGTTACTTAAACTGGTTGGATCATTATTTTTTTGTGCGTAATATTTCCACGAAGCCTTTTGTATACTAAAACGCATCAACCCATTTTGTGTACCAAGCCATACAATATCTCCGGAATCTCTGTAAATACATTGAAGAAAATCAAAAATATCCTTATCCTGGTTGATAGGATAATCATAAATATGAAATGAATTAGTTGCAATATTATATTGCAAGAAGTTTTGCTCACAACCGAACCATAATATTTTATTGCTATCAAGACATAACGGAAACGCTGTATTGTTTTTAAACATTAAAGGGAGGTCAATTTTTTTAAGATTTGATTTGTTATTGCAATACGATATAGATGCATCTCCGCAACGCCAGTAATTTCCATTTTTATCTATTGCAATATATCCTGTGTGTACCTGGCTTTTGATGGAATCAACTTTAATAAGCTGTTCATCTTTTATCGTGATATGCAGAAAGCTGTTCGCAATAATTTCGTTATTACTTTCGGCAGCCAATTGATACGCTGTCACCTGCGGAAGAATAGAATGAAAAATTTCCTTTTCAGGATTGAATTTCAAAATACCATAACCATAAGTACCAATCCATATTACGCCATTACGATCTGTATAAAATGAATTCACTCCACCGAGGAACTTGTTAACTTCGTTATTGTTGGCAGATATTGTTTTAACTGTGCCTGTTTTATCTATAAGTACCGTTTTATTTTCATCTCCAATCCATATTCTACCTGTTTTATCTACCATTAGTCTATTTCTTATACTAGCCGGCTGATAAATTTTTTGGGGATTCGAAAAATCCTTGCCTGTAAATTTATAAACACCCGTTTTATTTTGCATAAACCATTCATTCGCATATTGATTTTTAAAAAGGAAGGGAAGTCCTTCTTCTTGGGGCGAAGACGAAAACTTTTGAATCAGTCTGCAAGAATTATTGCTGTATATCACCTGGTAAATACCACTGCTCGATTGAGCAAAAACATTATTACCATCTATATATAATCTTTGTACACCAACAGAATTTTTGCTTTCGGCATCTTCATCAGGAATGGCGATATGTGTGGTTAACAATTGATGCGTTGTAAAAAAGTCTTGCAGGTCTGCATCATCCTTTTGAGATGTGTTTTTATTGCTGATGGTAAGACGTTCTATGCCCTCATCCGTTCCTATCCAGAAAGATCCTGTTTTGTCCTCATTTATTGATACAATAGCATTTCCAAGAAGACTGTTCTTATTGTTGAGCGGAAGATGAATGAATGTAAGATGTTGCCTGTCGAAAATATCAATGCCGCTGTGTTGTGTGCCAATCCATAACCGTTGCTTCGAATCTTCAAACAAACAATTAATTTGGTTATCAGCAAGCGAAGTGGAATCAAAAGGATCGTGATGATATACAACGAATTTATATCCATCATATCTATTCAATCCGTCATTCGTTCCAAACCACATTAAACCCATTTTATCCTGGATGATACTGCTTACAAAACCTTGGGAAAGACCATCATTAATAGTAAGTGTTTCAAATGGAAGAGTGATGGTTTGCTGACTTTGTGCATTGGCAACTACAAGATGAATAAAAAAGCTTATAACAATAAACGGGAAGGTTTTCATTTTAGGGATTCATCTTAAAAAATACGGGCATTTGTGAAGCATACCTGCATTGATATTTTTTAGGTAAAGGAAATATTAAACTCTCGATAAAATTATTAATTGTTTAAGTATATAATCAATCCTAAAACACAAAAAAATTTCGGAGATGAATGTAATACTTGTGATTGAGGAGTTACAAAATATTTATTTTCCGATATGGAAAGTGAAAAGCCGTGATATTAGTGGGTTTCAGTGAAAGTAATGATGTGATTAGTAATTACTATAATGATGGGTTTAGCAATCAACACAACAAATATTTTCGACTGCTACTAACGCAGAGGTTCTGTAAATTCTATACTTACCCAACCCATCAGTCAAAGGATTAAAATCCTGATAGCTCGCTGCTACGTCAGCCGGCGCATCAAAATTTGCTTCTTCTCCAAATACTTCGCTTTTGCGTGAGTAAACAGGTAAGCGCCATGTGTTGTGTAAAGGGAACATTTCAACACACAATACACTAAGGCTGCTGTTTACAGGCAATCCTATATTCTCCAGCATGTTACTTAATTCATCTTGTTTAAAAGATGTTATACCATAACGATTGCCTTCCTCTTCCTGCTGTTTATTAGGATGGTATTGCATTATTCTTGAGTTAAGTAAAATATTCCGATATGCTTTTCCATCTGCCTGCTTTGCTTGTACATATAAAAAACACCATAAGCTTGTTTGTGGAGGAAGCGCTGCCACATTTTTCCCATTTAAAACAGCATTGGCAAAAGGAGCAGTTATAGCAATTTCATTTATTGGCGACAGGTAAGGATTTAAAACATATTTACGACGGAAAGCGTTACATACAAGTGTTGGCGCCGGATGCTGTACACCATTCACTTTTAATGGTCTTCCATAACGCGCCTGTGCAGTTGACCATAATTCTTTTTTATGGCCTACACGTAATTCATAACTAAAAAAGCCAAACAACTCATCACTCGCTGCATGTAATCCTGAAGGTAAAGGCACCATGTAAAACCTTGGATCAGCAGTTTGCTCGGCAATCATTTCCTGCATGGCACCGATGCCTGCAAAATCATTATTCATTGCAGGAATAATAATGCGGATATATTCAGGGTTAATATTTAGTGGCGGATCTTCAGGAACATTGAAAAGAATGGATTCATCAATTTCACAAAGAAGTGGATCAGGTGCATTGGCTAATACCCTTACATAATAAGTATCGTTTGGATCGTTTGGAGATTCTTCCATTTCAAGCCATAAAAATTTTTGCCTTATTGTAGTGGATGTATACTTTTCGTCTGCTGCGTAAGGTGATAAAGCAATGCCAGCAGAAATTAATTTAGGCACCTGATGCGGAATAATTGTTACGGGTAAATGAACTTCAACCGGATCAATAGGACTGTTTGTTTTGCCAAATAAAAGTTTAAACTTTGGCTCTATTCTATAACTTAAAAAAACTTCTTCGGGAAAATCGTTGTTTACTTTTTTAGGATCAAATGCATCAAGAAAAATTAGATTGCTTCTGTCTCTTTGTGCATCTGTAAGTGCATTAATATTTGCAGTTCCTGAAACATTGATTGTTCCAATTAATTCCTCTGCTCCAAAGAGAGCCTGCGATTCGAAACGCCATTTTCTATAAACAGAAAAACTTTCTACATCCAATGCATCCCACGACCAATCCCGGTTAAGTGAATAATTAACTGCAATAACCCAGTGATTAAATATTTCAGCAAGTGAGGAAAATGTAACAGAAGAACTATCAGGCGCAAGAGAATGACGCATAAGTTTAGAACAGCCAAATTGTATACGCTCACCTTTTATTCCCTGCAAGGTGAGATTGGTTGCTGTTATATTTAATGCATCTGCAATTCTTGATAATTCAACAGGCGTGCTGCTGGTAACTATTTGCTTTTGCTGAAATAAAATTGCCGGAGCTACATGTCCGTCAGTTTCAGGCTGAAGATACATGGCCTTTACACCTTCATCAATTGCAGATAAAAGTTTTGTTTCATCATTGGAATTTTTAAATGATGAAAGAATAACTGTTTTGCCAAACTCAATGCTGTCATCAGCATAATTATTATCAGCATTATCAACGATCGGTATAAAAGTTAAATGTAAATGACGTGCTCTTGGTAAGATCAATTCATCCACATTTCCTGCATCTGCAAAACTTCCGTCAAAAGGTAATTCATGAAAATCTTTATAAATGATTTTTATAGTTGCGGCAGCATTAAAATCATTTTTGTCAAAAGAAAATATTTTTTCATACAGAATCACATAAGGATCCTTGCCTGTTAAAGACAAAGCATTATCCATTTCAAGTGATTTTATTTCTATTCTCACCTTAAATGAATTTATATCAGAATCAGGCAGCCCAATATTCACGGGAACTTGTTGTGGATTTGCCGGAAGGGTTTCAAGGACTTTTTTTAATTCTGCAATCGGATCTAAATATTTGTTAGTGAATACTACTGCAGGATAACCCAATTTTGGTCTTTCAACTGTAAGAGCAGGATTATTGTGGTCAACAATATTTTCAAGGATGCTTGTATCAGGTAAACGATTGGTTTTTGTGGGCTTAGGAAATTTATTTAACGTATCTTGAATATTCATAACAACCAAAGGGCCTGCGCCTGTATGCCGTTTGAAATGTAAAGTGTAAACAGGTTTCTCTGCAGCATGCAGCGGTTTTGTTTTTAGTCCCGGCCTACCACCAGTAAGGTCCATTAAGCGAACACGAAAATTATAGGTGGTACCATATATTAGCGCTAATACCTGTTCGGGGTCTTGTAAATAAGGATGAAATGTTTTTTTAGGTATTGTGTTAATTGTATTATTGGGAAACACTGAATTAGCAGGTTTTACTTTATCAGCGGTTAACTGGTTTATTTCTTCTGCATCCTTATCTGGAATAGCAAGCGATTTTCCCATCCAGTTAGTAAAATACATTGGTAGCCAGAATCCATCTGTTGCTGAATTACCATGAGATGCCGCATGTACTTCTGTTCCTAATTCAACAATTCTTCCTGGCGCAGCTACCTGTATATTATCCTGCTGAATTATGATGCCATCCGGTGCAACAATCCTATTTTGCGCAAACCATTTTGCATCACCTTCTTTTTGCGCATCAATGCAATAACTAAACACTCCAAGTGGTGAATCTACATCGCTGTCAGTTGTTTCTTCTTTTTGCAGCATTTGCCTGTTATTCCAAATCGTAAGTTGTTCATCGTCCCATCCAAGTCGTATACCTATATCTTTTTGCGGAGGATTTGACTTATCCTGCTCTTCAAGTAAGTAATCATTTACCGGTTGATTGGCGTGAACAATTTTTGCAAATCCATCATCATAAATAATTGCTTCGCGTATTATTTCATCATAACCGGCACCGCTTAGTGCAACAGTTGAAACAGGAAATTGCACCGCAGCAAACAATTGTCTTTCTGTAACATTTTTAAGTGAAGGAATTTGTGCTGCATATTGTTTAACCAGATCTTTATTAAGTGTTTCATAACTGCTGCCTGCATCAAAATCTATATATAACCAGCCGCCTTCATCAAATGTATTTGCAGGCACATCAATTGTTGCATGATAAATAAGACCTGCTTTTACCGCAAGCAAAGGATTTCTCAGGCATAATCCTATAGCTTTTCCCCATGAAATTTTGTCGCGGTTTGTTTTGGTATCAACATAAGACGCATTCTTTACAGAACATTGATATTCATCTCCCGTTACAGCATAACGTGTTCTTGACTTTGTAAAATTGAATGCGTTGCGATATGTTTCTGGGAGATATTTTTTTATTGATTTTCCTTTATAAGTATCAATAGATGATTGAGCACGATTTTCGTTTTTTGCAGATTCTGCATCATCAATAGTTAACCCATCAGTTGCCTGAAGTTGTAATTTCAATGCTTCCCAAACTTTTCTGCTTGAAGCAATCTGGTTTACAAGTGCTGCACTTTTTTCATCTGTTACGTTTGTAGTTAGCGGTAAGCCATCAAGGCTGTTAATGATCATGCATTTGAACTTTGCCGTAGCATCTGCAAATGCTGAAAATCCCGGTTCCAGTGCAAGCAGCGGGTTTATATTGCGTGGAATAATCAATATGTTCACATACAATTTCCCGGCTTCAAATTTTTGAGGAAAAGTAAGTAAACTCAATTTCGGTGTTGCCATATATTATGGTTTGCTATTTTGTGTTATACAACCAGCTTTAATTAGTTTATTAATTATGCTATTTGTCTTGTTTCTTCCCATGTTTCTGTAAAGTTGATATCAATCACTAAAAATATACTTATGTCAAGTGCGAATGTGCACATGGCGATACAACTTGTTGGACCAGAAAATTGTTTTTCTATTTTTCCTGCTGCTTCTATTTGAATAGTTATGGTAACGATACCGGCAAAAATTTCTGCGCGGCCACGGAAATAAATGAACGCACCTACAGTTAAAGCTTGCGTATTTAGCTTCATATCTACACCAACAAGATACATAACAGATACATCACCAATAACAGGCAAACCCACGCAAAGCTCAATGCCAAAACCAAATTTGAAATAGAGATTTGGACCGGTTTTAAGGTCTGCGGCAAGTCCAACCTGCGCACGACCTGTTGCATACACTGTTGCAGCCGCAAGTGAAAAACACATTACACGCAAATCAGCGCCTAACTCAAGATAAGTGCCTGAAGATGGTGTAAGCTGATCAACCGAATTGCTTATGGTTAATGGCTGATTATAATAACAACCTACTTTAAAATATGCATCAAGCTTAAGTGGTGTTGTTGGTGAATTGTAATCAATAACGTCGAATGGAAACTTCACTAAAGGAATTTCTTTTTCTGCTTTGAATTTGTATTCCCACGAATCTGCAGTATTACTCATCGCAATCTTTAAACCTTTTTTAATGGCTTCAACAGGGTTGGTGGTGGCATCAAGGTTGTCCAGAAATTCCAATATCTCATAAATAGGTTCAAGTTCTTTACAGAGTTTTAATTGTGGAGCATTTCCTGAATCAAATCCTGGCTCTATAGAATTATTCGAATTAAAATCACCAGTGATTGTTATTAATTCTTTGAAGGGCCCAAGATCAGCAACTATGCTTAAGTTGCCGAGATTATTTTTCCATTTATCGCCAACGCTTGAAGAATCTGTAACATAATTGATAAGTGTTTTTGTAGTACCGCCTGAAGAAGGGTCGCTTGCATATTTTACATACAGATGTAAAGTATCACCATCTTTACCTATAATATCAAATGAAAGATCATCAGGCACTTCAAAACCGCTAATAGCTTTTTTCAATCCTGAAGAGATAATATCTGTTACTGCCTGAGCACCGCTTTCAACAGGTATAACATTGTTTAAATTGGGGAAAGGTCCTTTGCTGTTTAATAATCTATAAGCATCTGCAAGCAAAGGCGTTTCAGATTTTAATTGTGTGTTTGCAAACTGATCAATATGCGGATCGGTTAATAATAATTTTTGTGTGCCGGTATTTTGCACATAACCATAACGTATGTTATACGAAACATTATTTACCAGCGAATCGGGAAATGCAATCCTTGCTATATTGTCATTGCCATTTAGTATAAAATCTTTTTTTCTATCGCGTTCACCTTTTCGTATTACAGGAACACTTAGTTTGTTTGTAACCGGAGTAACATTTCCGCTTCCTTTATCTACTTCAACAACACTCCAGCTACCTTCTGATGGTAACTGCACAGAACCTTTTGCGGCAACAACAAAAATGATATCGTTATTGTTATCGTTTTGATAGGATGCAGCAACATCAATGCGGTTTACCTTCATCAATTGTTCTGAACCGCCGATCTTCATTGTGCAATCAACAGAACCGCCAATTGAATTTTGCTGCCGGTTAAAAAGTTCTTTCAGCATGCCAGGTGTAATCGGAACACCCTGCGGCTGAATTTGTAAATAGCCTTTAATACTCTTCCCGGTTACTCTTCCATTTGAAGCACCGGCACTGATATTTTCTATCGCAATATCAGCATCAAATGTTACTGCCCGAAGCAAACCTGGTTGAGGTGTTCCAATTTCAGCATCACCTGCAGAAAGCTGTTTTATAAATTTACCACTGGTATTAAAATAGTAGTCGCCGTTTTGCAAAGTATGATCAATTGTTACAGGCGGCTCGTTTAATTCTTTTATGTTATGAACATTGAAAAGCCCGCTGATAAGCCCCGGATGAAAAGCAAAGGGATTATCGAAACTTACCGGGTTATTTCCTGCATCCCTTCCTTTAAAAGAAAAATCAAAAAGCCCATCACTTTGCGCAACCCATCCACTGTCTTCACGATAAATAACGGCATTACCATTTCGATGGAAGGTGATTGTACGTACAACTTTAATTCCCCATGGATAAAGTATACTTACAACCTGCACCACTTCATGTGATACGCGGCCAATTAAAACATCAAAACGAACTTCACTTGTTTGAGCAATCTGTGCATCAGGATTATGCCAATCGCTGTACATGTTTGCACCATAACCAGAAAAATCTGTAAGTATTACCGGAACACCGTCCGCTTTCATTTCAGGCACTTTTGTATCGGCATTCCTGTAAAAATCATTCAGAAAAATGTTATGAACAGAATCGCCAAGAATACTTTTACCAATAAGGTTTCCATTAATATCGGCTACATTTTCTAACTGGTTTGTCATGCCGGGCAATTGTGGCCTTCCGCTCTCAGTTGATGAAGTAATACGAAATTGCAAACCGCCCTTTACAGTAGTAGTTGATGGTTTAAATTCTGGTCGTATAAAATCTAAGTTGCCTTTTACAGTTGCATAGGTTTCAGAAAAATATTTTAATATGGCAAGAGATACTTTGCCATGCGGCAAACCAAATATGATAAAAGTGCCGGGATTTTTTGCACCAGCACTAAGATTATTTTTAAATCTTTCAAGATGCTTGAGCGGATCAATATCAACTGGATTAATATCGAACTGAGTGAATATAGATGGTGGCCCGTTATCGGGAAAAGAAAGAATGCCCTTCGGCGGATCTAAAGGCAACACGCCTTCATCAGCTAAATTGTTTAAAGGCTCCCACGAAACATTTGGTAATGTAAATGCATTAAGCAATAGCATTGGTGTTTGCAGGTTCATTTTTTCAATAGTCACCACGCCGCTGCTTATAACTGATGCATTTCCCTGCTTTAAAAAACGGTAACGCTGGTTGTTCCAAACCATACTTACGCCAAACAAATCATAATTTGTGCTCAGATCAAGCAGTGAAAATAAATTGCGTCCATAAACATCCTTGTCACCAATGCCACTCATCAATGAATATTCCTCTATAATCTCTTCTTCAAAAAATTGCTCTATTGCCTGGTTAGTAACATCCGTTCCTGTTGACTGATCAGTAAGCGATCTGAATAAATCGGTTAACAGATCAAAATCCACATTCACTGTTGCATCATCTATAATATTTGCATCATCCCAAATACAGGTTGACATTACATAATTACTTAGCAATGACAGCCACTCTGAAACTGCGTCTATATTTTTTAATTGTTCAACATTAATTTCATTAGTTAACCTATTGTTCGCGGTGTACGGATGCGGAAGAATAGGATTTAAAATAAACAAGCCATATACTATAGTAAGATTGGCTTTTGTAAGAACATTGTTATCATCAAACGCGCCTGCAAGTAATAGAGATGCAGGTGGTGTTGTAATCATGTATGCATTGGTAATTGCAAACTGGTATATCTCCGGTTTTTGAAGATGATTAAAAGAAGGAGTTGCCTGTAAAAGCATATCCTGGTCATAGATCAGAATATTTTTTATGGTATCGCTTACATATTTTATATAAAGGCTATCAATAGTATTTGGTGAAACAGATTCGCCATCTGCACGATAAGGTTTATCTGTTTTAAAATTTACATCAGCCGTGGTAGTAATTGATTCAAAGCCTGATTGATCGCTGTAATAAATAAAAGGTTTATTGTTTTTGAAAAACAGTTCTGCCGTAGTTCTTATGTTTGATGCAATATCTCTTTTCCATAGTTGATATAATTCTGTATGCTGGTTGAATAATGAAAATGCATCAGCAACCGAAAATTTACCAGGCTCTGCCATAACTAAAGGGATATTCATTTTTACTACTCCATATAGTTTATCAAGTCCTTTCCATTGATAGAATAATCCGTTGCCGCAGAGTATGGAAAGCGCTCCGTTGCCAGCTACTGCAAAAGGCTTTGTAATATCACTGATCACTGCGACACTCAAACACCAGCCTGAAGAAATTACGCTGGCTTTTTGTTCAATATTGAAAAACTCCGATTCGCAATCTGTTATTTCAAATTCAGGTTTATCAGTGTTTAAAGGAAATACAAGCCTGTTTAAAAAAGTATTAAAAGTAATGGCACCTCCTTGTTGCCATGAAAAATTTCTTTGGTCCCCATAAAGCGTCCAATTACTATCTGATAATTGAGCCACATTAAACTTACCTGAAGCAAATTGTAATTCAATTGATGATGGTAAATTGATAACTGAGTTTCTTGCATCAATACCAAAATTGCTACTACCTGTTGCGGCAAAAGTGTTATTTAATTCAAGACTTATATTAAAACTTTCAGTCGCGGCAATAGTAAGTATGTTATTAATAATAGGATGAGATGAACTTAAATTAAGTGTTCCGCTATTTATATTCAATCCTGCATATTGGTTTGAAGCAAGACCTATAGCAAACAAGTCTGCGCGTAACCATATACTGCCCTCTGCAACTTTATAGGTATTCGTATTTAATTGAAAAATAAAAAGGCTCAGCGGAACCAACATGATGGGGGAAGTATCGCCGCTTATATAAACAGGAATGAGCTTTTCGTAAAAATAAAAGTCAAACCAAAAATTACGACCGTCAACTCCTGATAATGGTCCTATTGTGAATTCAGGTTTTGCGCCTCTTGCCCATGATGGTGATGAAGCAGATACTCTGCTCGAAATAAAAGGGGTTTCTCTTCTGTAAACTTTATATTTTTTATCTGTGTTTACTGTTGATGTGCTTATATCATTAAGAAGCGATTGCTTTTGAAATAAATTTTTATCAATCAGAGTTTTGCTTTCATTCTGAAAGAGATTCATTTCATCTGTATCAATATCTGATTGTGCAAGCAGGCTTATAAGTTGTTTTACTGAATCAGGCTGTTGTTCCGGGGCAAGGTTATGTAGCAGCGTAAACATATTTACATCCAAAGAAGAGGATGGCATATCGGTTGTTTTTCAGGTGTAGCAATTCTATAGTAGCAGCATCACCATACAAAGTAAATGAAAAGAAATTTAAATAATGTATTTGCTTTTCGATAGGAAATAATCATTCTATAATAATCTCGCCAGCTCGCCATTCATAAATTTCTTTAATGGAATTTTAATAAGAATTCATTCGCTCTTTTCAATAATCTTGCTCAATGAACATTGGCACCAAACAAAACTTATCCTTGAAATATGTATTTCGCAGTGAAACACGCATTCTGCGTGCAAAGGCTACTTTCCGATACAAAACTTACTGAATATATAATCCAGTTGATCTTCATTAGTGATCTGCCCTGTAATTTCACCTAAGAAGTGTAAGCAACGGCGAATATCCAAGGCAATAAGATCGCCGGGTATTTTATCATCCAAACCTTTTCTTATATCAACTAAAGCATCATTTACTTTTTGCAATGCTTCATAATGCCTGGCGTTTGTAATGATAACATTTTCCGTGTTGATATTTCCGCTGCTTACTTTATCAACCAGTTCTTTCTTTAAAAGATTTACATGTGTATGTTCTCTTGCTGAAAGAAATAAAATATTAATTGCTGAAAATTTTTTTATAATGTCATCCGCATTCATCAGGTCAAGCTTGTTGCCTGCGAGTATAAAATTTTTATTGATTGTTTCTAACTGCTGCTTTTGCGAAAGTATATCTTCATTTGTTTCGTGCACGCAATCAAATAAATAAACAACAATGTCTGCACTGCGCATTTTTTCAAAACTTTTTTCAATGCCAATGTTCTCAATTTCGTTTTCACCTGATCGTATTCCGGCAGTGTCAATCAACCTGAATAAAATGCCGTCTATATTAATAATTTCTTCAACCGTATCACGCGTTGTCCCCGCAATTTCACTTACAATGGCGCGGTTCTCATTTAGTAAAGTATTTAACAGGGTTGATTTTCCAACATTGGGCTTGCCAATTATTGCAACCTGCACACCATTGCGAATTACATTGCCCAGTTTAAATGATTGCAGTAAGCTGCAGGTTGTTTTTTCTGCAGAAGTTATGAGATGATATAATTGAGTGCGGTCTGCAAACTCAACATCTTCCTGTGAAAAATCAAGCTCCAATTCTATTAATGCTGAAAATTTTAAAAGCTCTTCACGCAAATTTTTTAAAGCGTTAGAAAATCCGCCACGCATATTTTGTAATGCTGTTTTGCGGCTTGCGTCCGTATTGCTTGCAATAAGATCTGCAACGGCTTCTGCCTGTGTTAAATCTAACTTACCATTTAAAAATGCACGTTGCGTAAACTCCCCTGGTTTTGCAAGCCTCGCTCCTTTTTCAATACATACATCAATAATTTTTTGCTGTATAAATGAGGAACCATGGCAGGAAATTTCAACAACATTTTCACCGGTATAAGAGCGCGGAGACTTAAATAAAGAAACTACTACTTCATCAATAACTTCATTTTTATCTTTTAAAATACCAACATGTAAGGTGTGCGATGGTTGCACGGTTAAATCTTTATGTACAAAAATTGAATTGATGATCTCAATTGCTTTATCGCCGCTTATGCGCAGTACTCCAATGGCGCCAATGCCAGGCGGCGTTGCAATTGCTATAATAGTATCATTCCAGTTATTCAAAAGTTTTGTGTTTGTTCAAAAGTAATCTCATATGTATCCTCCGGCAAATTCTGATTTATACAAAATAAAAAAAGCCGTTACAAACATAACGGCTTACTACATAATTGGTGATTATTTAAACTTTTTTCCAATGTCCGGCAACCCAATAATCGCCTTTTGCTTCACTTGTCCAATGCCCCGGAACCCAAACATATCCGGAACGTGGTGCAACCCAATGGCCGTTTGTTTGCACATAAGCTCCCTTTTTTACTGTCCATTCATCATCAACCCAAACATAATTTGAATGTGGTGCGGTAGTTCTTGTTGTCACTACCACTGTAGGTCTTGTTTTTACGTATAATCTTGTTTGTGCCTGGCTAACTGACACTGATCCTATTAGAACAAACATTGCAAGCAGGAATTTCAAAAATTGTTTCTTCATAAAATTTTATTTTGAATGAAATAAATCAAACGCTGTGCTAAAACCTCTTACCATTATTTATTTAGAATTCCGTTTGCTTAAATGATTGTTGTAAATTATTTAATGGGGAAAAATATACCAGCATGGAAACTGAGATTATTAAAATTGCTGAACCCGTTACGCTTATAAGAAACCATATTATAATCAGCCCCTAACTTAAATCCTGATTTACTTATACTGCTAAATGGAATTACTATACCGGCACCACCCTGCAGCATAAATGAAGCACTGTTATCTGTGCTGCCGAACTCACCCAAATATTGAGTGAAGTTTATAATCCCTAACCCTGCACCCGCATTTATATAAGGTTGCACAACCGATTTTTTTCCGTCTAAAGGATACAATTCTGCTTTTGCCAATACAGGCATTATCTGTACTGAATTACTTAATACCGCAGAAGTAGTTTCATTGTCGCCGGTCTTGTATAAATTCCTTGGATATTTCTGATAAAAATCCTGGAAGCCCAGCCCAAGTCCGAATGAAAACCTATCGTTTACATTATACAAAATATCTCCTGTTACCCCACGTGGAGAACCATTACTTATCACATTATTTTTAAAGTCGCCCATGGGCAATGCATAACTGTATTGTATATTCATTTTAACCTGACCTTTCTGCGCATTTACCTGAGATGCCAACAAAATGCATAATGCGAAAGGCAAATATTTTAATGGTTTCATAATTTATTTTTAATTGCTTTGTAAATAAGTTGATTGATCAAACAATGCTTTTACGATAGTATCTGCGTTGGATGCGTTAAAAATTCCCTCTCCTCTTATCAGGCCATTCCAGATAACATCTATTTTGTTTTTTGTTCCGGCATTTTTTAAATCAAGCATATCTATACTCATTGCCCCTTCTGTTATTTGATAAATTCCGTAGCTTGACGGTATATAATAATTATAGCCGCTATAGCCCCAATAATACGGATCCCAATAACCGCCATAATAATCCCAGTAATCTGTATAACTATAATAACCTGTGGCAGTATTATAAATGCGGTTAACATCCACGCCTATATCAGGATTGCTTTGTTTGCTTACAAGCGCATACCCTTTAAGCTGCATATATTTATTTACAGCATCAATATAGGCCTGGTCAACCACTGTAAGATCTTTATATGAGCCGCCATTATTTAATACAACAACAGAATCTGAAATGCTGTAAGTTTTATAGCTGCTAAAATCTGCTGTTGAATCATGGTTTGTAATGTAAATTCTCGATTCTTCCTGGTTTAGATTATTTAATGGCTCCTTGGTGCAGCCAAAAAATATTGCAGTACAGCAAGAAAAAACTGCAATCATTAACTGTTTGCTTTTCATGTGTGTTTTTTTTATTTTAATTGCGATATGTAATTGACGACGCCAATTTTTTTTAATCTTAATTATCGTCAAATTCTATTTCACCAAAAAATATTGTGGCTAGTATTAACCTGAAAAATTTTTATGGCTTGTATAGTTTAAGTAGAAGTAAAACCAAGAGTAGAATTTATTTAGATTATAATTCGTTTAAAGAGAACGTTGTTTATAAAAAAAGTTTAACGGGTTTACTATTTTTTATAAAACTTTTTATAAAAAAAATGCCGGTATAATACCGGCATTTTTTAATAGGTTTATTACTAAAAGCTTTATGGAGTTCCTCTTCCTCCTATTATTGCAAGCAGCAGAGAAATTATAGCAAGAACGAGCAATATATGAATTAAACTACCTGCGGTATAAACAAAAAATCCAAGCAACCATCCAATAATCAGGATAACGGCTACGATGTACAAAATACTTCTCATACTATAAATTTTAATTAAGTTTTATAAAAAAATATGCCAGTTTAATTATACCCGAAACACTCTTTAATTACATTTTATTAAGGTTTTATCGAGAATTATATTCTACATAATCAGCTACATTATCTTAGCCGGAAGCGTTATAATAAAATTGGTTGATTTACCAGGTTCTGAATTTACTTCTATGCTTCCATTATGCGCCTGTATTATATTTAATGTAGATGCCAGTCCTAAACCAATGCCATTTCTTTTAGAAGTATAATAAGGTTCAAACAATCTTGGTATTTTATCTTCACTTATACCAGAACCGTTATCTGTAATTTCAATAACTGCAAGTTCATTTTCTTTTTTAATTTTTATTGAAATTCTTCCATTAGTATGTTCGATGGCTTCTACAGCATTAATTAAAATATTCAGTAAGGCTATTACAATTTTTTCATAATCAAGGCAAATGTTTATTACCTCTGAAGGATATGCAACCTGCAATACAATGTTCTTTAAATTTATCCTGTCTTGTGCAGCACTTACAATTTCGTCTATTACAGATTGAAGTGTAGCATCTTTCAACTGCATTTCAGAAGGCCTTGAACTATTGAGCAATTCTTTTATCAATTCATTTATACGGCCGCTGTTTCGGTAAATAATATCAAAGTAAAGAGCATTTTCTTCTGAAACATCTGTGCTGCGCAAGTGTTCGCAGGCAAGGTTAATATTGTTTATCGGATTTCTAACTTCATGCGCAAGTGTACGCACCAGCCGCCCTGTTGCTGCTAATTTTTCAGCACGTAATGTTGCGCGCTCTGCTTTTTTAATTAAAGTTATATCATGAATAATTCCCTGATAATACGTTTTATTATCAACACTTCTTTCTTTCGTAGCTGAAATAACACATTGCCTGGGTTGATTTTTTTTATACCGTATTTCCGCCTGCCATCCGTCAACATAACCTTTATGCTTTAATTCTTCAGCAAGTTTTCTTGATAAATAATTATCTGTAAGTAATTCAGGCAATTTTGATCTAAGCAAATAATCTTCTTCGCATGATAACAAATTTCCAAATGCAGCATTTACCTCAGTAAAAGCAAGTTTATCATCTGTTACAAACAATGCATCACTTGATTTGTCAAAAATATTCCTGTATTTTTTTTCCTGTGTTCTTAATTCATTCAGTATTACTGCCCGGTTAATTGAATAGCGTATTGAACGCTCCAGCTTTTCGCTGCTTAGCTCAGCTTTGATTAAATAATCGAATGCTCCCAATTTCATTGCTTCCTCATCAATATGTATATCGCCCTTGCCGGTAAGCAAAATAAAAGGTGAATCAGATTCAAGCTGTTTTGCTTCTTTTATAAGATCTATGCCTGTTTTTGCTCCGAGCCTGTAATCAACAAGATATACATCATGTTTTTCGCTCCTTATTTCATTTAAGGCATGCTTATAATTATAACACCAGTCTATAACAAAATTTTTACCCGGTATGCTTTTTAAATAATCACTTGTTATAAAATAGTCGTCTTCATCGTCATCAATTATAAGTACATTAATATTACTTGTTATCATTTTACATCCTGGTTTTTTTGAAGTGCAATAAAGAAAGCAGCACTTTTGCCCAGCTCACTTATTGGCAGCCACATGGTATTGAGCTAGTGCTTATACAAAAAAAGATTTTGCTATAAAGTTGAAAAAAATGTTTTTCATATTCGCCCTCCTTCATCACTTATTGTTTAGCATCTGGTATTCTTTTATTTTATTGTATAGAGTTTTCCTGTCAATCTTCATAAGTTTGGCGGCCTTGCTTTTATTAAAATTTACCTGTTTTAACGCTGCTAAAATTGTTTCATATTCTGCATCAATACTGGCAGATTTTAAGTCAAGATTCCCCGGCCTGGGCGCTTGAATCTGTGGTGCTTGCACAGGTTGAGTGTGCGCAGTTTCAGTAATTGTATTATTTTTTAATGGCTGCGCAGGCACCAACTCATTTAATTTTTCGTAATTGGTTATTTCAAAAGGTAAACTTTTTAACTCAACTTCATCGCCATCGCTTAATAATACCGCACGCTTCACCACATTTCTTAATTCTCTTAAATTGCCATACCAAACATAACTGTTAAACGCATCAATAACATCCTGCGAAAAACCTTTTACAGTTTTTTCCAATTCTTTATTGGTAACACGCAGAAAATAATTTGCGAAGTGCATTATATCTTCCCTTCTCTCACGCAAAGGAGGAATTTCTATACTAAACTCATTAAAGCGATGATACAGATCTTCTCTGAATTTTCCTGATTGGGTTGCATTCCATAATTTTTCATTACTGGCAACAATTATTCTTACTTCCAGTTCAATATCTTTTACGCCGCCAACACGCCGCATTTTTCTTTCCTGCACTACGCGTAATAATGAAACCTGCACTTCATAAGAAAGATTGGCAACTTCATCTAAAAAAATCGTTCCTCCATTTGCTAACTCAAAACTTCCAACTTTTTGATTGAGCGCACCTGTAAAAGAGCCTTTTTCATGACCAAATAATTCGCTTGCTGCAAGATCTTTACTTAAAGCGCCGCAGTCAATAGCAACAAAAGGTTCTTTAGCACGCTTGCTATGCCGGTGAATTTCGTTGGCAACTGCTTCTTTACCGCTGCCGGTTTCGCCATATATTATTACACTATAATTAGTGGGTGCAACTAATTTAACCTGTTTTAATATTTGCTGAAAAGCCTGGCTTGGACCAACTACATAATCCTCATGCATTTCAAATTCCACGTCAGCATTACTTGTGTTTGCGGTAACACCTTCCTGCCTTCTGCCAGATTGTGCAGCAGGTTGCTTTCTTACAACCTCACCATTAGCCAGTGCTTGCTTTATTGTAACTAAAATTTCATCGGGGAAAAGTGGTTTAGTAATATAATCATACGCTCCGTGACGCATTATCTCTACTGCGCTGCGCACATCGCTGTAACCTGTGATAATTAAAAAGGGAAGTGCCGAATTTGATGCTTTCATTTTTTGCAGTACTTCAAGGCCGCTTATATCTTCTAACCTTAAATCGCATAAAACTATATCAGGCATATTCTCTTCATACCATGTCAGCGCTTTTTTGCCGCTGGTAAAATCAATTACCTCATAATTATTTCTCTCTAAAAATTTTTTGAGAAGAAGACACATGTCCCTGTCATCATCTATCACTAAAACTTTAGTCATTAAATATTTTCTTTGTAATGGTTATAAATTAAATTAAATTTTCTTATGTACCTCGTTATGCAACTACAAGACCAATTTAAAAACCATTCATATATAATGGAACATAATACTTTCAAAGGTAAATTTAAATAGCTATTGGGGAAGTTAATCTACGTTAAATAAAGGAAAGCCGCAAATTGGTATATTCAGACTTATTAAGTTTATAAATGGTTGCAACTTAACCATGAAGAAAGAACTAAACACTTTTATTTAGAATCGCTAAAAACTAAATACAAATAAATAGCTTAACTGCTTAAAAAAAACTTTAGGCATATTTTTTATTGCTAACTATGGTCATGAGCTCAAAAAAAGTTTTAATCATTGATGATGAGGTGGATTTATGCACATTATTAAAAAACTTTTTCACAAAGCAGCATTATGAAGTTGTTGTTTCACACAAACTTTCTGACGGTTTAAGAGAAGCGCTTGATTTTTTACCTGATATTATTTTTCTTGACAATAACCTTCCTGATTCGCAAGGCTGGACAAAAGCAGAATGGTTTTTAAACGAATTGCCTCTGGCAGATATTTTTTTAATAAGCGCATATAAATTTATGCCTTCAATACCTGATAATCCCCGGCTCACCGTAATCGAAAAACCTTTATCGCTTAAAGCAATTGAAGAGCTTATATCATAATCCTGCTTTATTATTAAATAACGAACAGTGATAATGAACGACGCAAACCTGTCACATGCTGAATTTATAGAAATAACAAAAGACTATTCCCGCACAGCACAGGCAGCAAGACTTATTTATGTAAGTGATAAAGAACAAGGAATACTGCGCCTGAAAAAAGGCAAAGGCTTCGCTTATATTTTTAATAATACTGCACTAAAAGATAAAGATCATTTAGAACGCATAAAAAAATTAGTGCTGCCACCTGCATGGAAAAATGTTTGGATATGTTATTATGAAAAAGGCCATTTGCAGGCAACAGGCTACGATACAAAAAACCGTAAACAATACCGCTATCACGCACTATGGAGTACAATGCGTAATGAAACAAAATTTCATCGCCTGTATGAGTTTGGGAAAGCTTTGCCGCAACTGCGTTTGAAAGTTGAAGAAGATATGCAGATAAAAGAATTATCTGAAAAAAAGGTATTGGCCACAGTAATAAGCTTAATGGAAAGAACTTATATACGTGTAGGTAATGCAGAATATGAAAAGACAAATGGTTCGTTTGGATTAACGACACTTAAAGACAAACATGTAAAAATTGATGGAAACAAAATAACATTTGCATTTAAAGGCAAACGCGGCATAGCGCACAATATTTCATTACACAATAAGCGGTTGGCGAAAGCTGTAAAAGATTGCAGGGATATTCCGGGCAAAGAACTTTTTCAATATTATACTGAAAATGGAGAACGGAGAAGCATTGATTCCAGTATGCTTAATAATTATATAAAAGACATCACCGGATCTGATTTTACGGCAAAAGATTTCAGAACGTGGGCTGGTTCTTTGCAAATGCTGCGTTCGTTAAATGTTTTGGAAAAAGCAACCAGTGCTTCCAACCGAAAATCAAATATTGTGGCTGCATTAAACGAGGTAAGTGTAAAGCTTGGCAATACAAGAACAGTTTGCAAAAAATATTATGTACATCCCGGTATTATTGATTTATACGAAAAAGACGAGATCAATAAATATTTAAATGAATTGGATGGCATTGAAGAACCCGACGACAAAGCAAGTCTTACAAAAGATGAAAAGGTATTGATGAAAATTTTAAAACAGCTAATTTCATCCAATCTAAATTAAGTTGAAAACAAACATTCAACTCAATCTTCTCCAATTTACAATATCGAAATTTTAGAACGGATAACCTATTGCAAGGTTGAAGATCAGATTATCTTTTCTCCATTGGCTGCTGCCAAGATTCACTTTATAAGCTTCGCCACCCGGCAATGTATAAGGCACCCGTACCGGGAAAGCCATATCTAATCTTAAAACAAGAATACTTATATCAAGCCTCAAACCCACGCCGGCGTCAGCAGCCAGTTGACTTAAAAAATGACTCGTAAATTTTGAACCCGGCCTTGTTGTATCTCTCAAAGTCCAGATGTTTCCGATATCTGTAAACAAAGCATACCGCACAATTGAAAATAGTTTAGCACGATATTCAAACTGACCTAATAATTTAACATCACCAGGTTGCTCAATGATAATTGAATCTTTTGGAGAATTGCCATAAAAAGTTCCGGGCCCTAAAGTTCTTGCTCTGAAGCCACGCATATCACTTACACCACCTGCGAAGAATTCTTTTACAAATGGCATACTATAACTGTTACCGTAAGCATAACCAACACCTGCATCTATTCTTGAATTAAAAGATCTGAAGGCGTTACCCAAACGCAGATAATGCCTGAAGTCCGCCTCTAATCTTATGTATTGTGAGAATGGAGTACCCAAAATATTCACCTGCTTGCCCTGCTTATATGAGTTTGCCCCGGTAAGTAAAGCCAATAGATTTCCCGACACATCAACGTTGCCATTGAAATAAAAATTATTGGTATTGATATTCACTTTTGCAAGCGAGCTGTAATTGTAATTATATATAGTACCTAAAATAAACTGCTGTTCAATACTGCGTTTGAGCGTAAGGTTTGTATCAATTGACTGTTGAAATTGTTCTGTAATATTTGTTGGCTTAACATAATTGATATTGAATAACGTTAACTGATGCTCATTTGTAATCGCGTTTTTCCAAACATAACCATAAGTACCACTAAGAGAAGTAAGCAAATATTCTGCTGTGCTGTTGTAAAATTGATAGCCTGCACTAAATTTTGTTTGCGGAACAAAAGCACTGCTGGTATTTAGCTTGAACGGAGCTAAGATGCGCGGTAAGTATAGATCTGCTTCCAGGCCTGCAGTAAGAATATTTGTGTTTATACCTGATGATATTTGTTTTTCAAAACCTGCATTTGCAGATATTGTAAGCAATTCAGCGCCGCGAAATAAATTCCTGTTGCGCCAGTTAATTGTAAATTCTGTACCGGTTGTATTGTTAGATCGCTGCAAGGCAGAAACCTCGAAGCGAATAGATTTTTTATTGGTTGGTGTGAGATAATAAAAAGCATTTAATGTTTGCGCAGAATCACCTTGTTCAAAACGCACTTTTACAAATTTGTAAACGCCCAAACTAATTAAACGGTTGAGTGATAAATTATGATCTGTGCGATTGTAAACATCGCCGGGTTTAAACACAAGCGTTCTGCTGAATACCTGTGGTTTAAATCTGTTGTGTGGATCTATTATTGTATAACCCTGGTATTTTTTTGCCCCGATTAAACTTGTATCACTATTCATACTGTAGCTTGTAAAAACATACACATCTTTTATATAGTATGGCTGTCTTGCAATAAATGGCGTTTCCGGTTTTACACGCATATCTATATTCACCTTATGATAACCTATCGTGGAATCTACATCCGCAATTAAATAATCAGGGCCAAAATAATAATAGCCATGTTCTTTAAGATTTGCATCAATTCTTGTACGCTCATTTTTTATCACATCCAAATCATACGGATCATTTGGTTTTAATAAAATTTCTTTTTTATTAATCGCTGTTGATTGTATTTGTTTTGCAAGCTCAGTTGAATCGTTTGGATAACTTGTTTGCCTGATCTTATACTGCGAATCAAGTAATGCTGTGTAGGTTACTTTCAGCTTCTTATTTTTTATTGATGTGTCTATTACAACAGAATCTCTGAAATAACCTTTGTTATCAAGATGGTTCTGTATTATCTGCCTGTTTTTTTCCAATGCAGTATTTGATGCAATAACAGGCGGTTCACCTACTTTATATTTCAGCCAGTATTTTAAACCCTTTTTCTTTTTCGGTTCTTTTACTGAATTATATACTGATAATTTAAATCGTATTCCTAAAATATTACTGTTGGGTTTTGGCCGAACCAGCGATTGCATTTGTTCTTCCAGGTCTTTGCGCTGGCTTTTAGAAATTTTTGCTGTTGTTTTTACTTTCGAACTTGAGCCAATGAAAAGGTTTTGTCCTGCCGCCAAATGCTTCGTGTTGTTGCATGAGGCGATCATAGTAATCATCCATCCAAAAAAAATCAATCGTACTAATTTCATGCTCTTATTTTTTCGTCTATCGTCTTCATTTTTTGTTAGCACAAATTCATCTTAACTAAAAAATTATTGTTGCGGTGGCTGTTGTTCAGAACTTTGTTGTTGCGCTTGCTTTGCTTTCGTTTCCTCATCTTGTTTTGTTATTTTCCTGTTTGATTTTCTTATTTTTTTTGCTTCTTTTCTTCCGTTAAATATTTGGCTAAGCTTATTGTAATCAAAGCTGAGAATAAAGCTTACACCGGTTTCAATTACCTGGCCGTAAATCACGCCTTCATAATCATTATAACGATATACGCGAATAAGATAACGGCCATCTTTTGTAAGCTGGTAATCAACAGAAACGTCACCTGCCGGGTTAGCTGCATTTTCGCCTGCATTGCTCGGGCCTTCCAGTTCAAAGTTGCTTCCAACATTCACACGCAGCCTGTCGTTCAATAATTTTTTTGAAACGGTAACATTCAGATCAGTTCTGTTGGCAGCAGCACCTGTTGAATAATCTGTTCCTGATGTTACACCAAAATTTATATCTACACCTTTAATTAAACTGCCGGCAAGGTTGTTAAGCTGATCGGTTAAAACGCGGCTTGCACTTTCTCTTACAGAATTTTCAATGCCGCCGCCGCCACCTGAACTTGCAAATGGATTTTCCTGCACAAAATGACCGAGTAACAACAATGCAAAAACCTGTTTATTCAATTCATTTTCATCTTCACGAACCTGGTCAAGTTTTGTAGCTACATCCTGCCATTGTGTTGCTTGCCTGTCAGGTAAAGTGATGTCAAAAGTCACTATGGGTTTTAATAACTCGCCACGCATATGCAATGCCACCTGGAACGGCAGCTTTTGTTTGTATCTGGTTACTTCTTCAGTTGATCTGCCTTCAAGCGAAGATTGCATCAAATCAATTGGAGCAGTATTGGCAATATATAATGCTGTTACATCAATCTCGGCTTGGGTAGGATCGCCGGTCCATGTAATTGTACTTCCCTTTTGAATTAAAAACTGTCTTTTTAAAAGACTTAATGAAAGATTATAAGAGCCGCTTTGTAAAAGATAGCTTCCGGTAAGTGTGACCTTTCCGCTTTTATCAATACCACCATTTAAATTGGCGGCACCTTTTAAAGTAAGCATATCACCGTTACGCTGATCAACAACAACCGTAAATTTTGCTAAACTGTCTGTAATAATATTTGCGCTGATATCTGCACCCGTTACTTTAGACATTGCAAGAGAATCAAGTTTGTTACTCGTACTTACTGTATCAACCGGATGATTTGGATCAACAAAATTTACAACACCATTACGGCTTACAACTTCGGGGTCTGTTTGCGGAAGCACCATCGTAAAATCCGTTTCTTTATTTACTCTTAAAGTACCGGTAACTTTTGGTGAAGTCATGTCACCTGTAATATCTGCATTAGCATTAATGTTCAATTTTCCATAAACAATTCTGTCTGTTGCCATTGGTGCATCAACCAGCGTAAAATTGTTTGCTCTAAATGTCAGGTTGAAAGTATATGTTTTAAAATCTGTTGTTCCGATATCTCCGTTCAAAATAGCTTTGTTGCCTGAAGAATCAAGCAATGTGAATTTATTGAAATGAATGCCTGTTGAATTAACTGTTATCGCATCATTTGGCAGTGTAAATCTTTCACCTGAAATAGTAGGAACAAGTGTTGCATTCTGGAAATTAAAACTGCCGGCAACCTGCGGATTTGCGGTTGTGCCCTGGATCTTTACATTGCCTTTCAATATGCCGGTTATATCATCCAGTTGTCCTGCTGCAAATGGTTTTATAATCGCAAGATTTAACTGGTTCATCATAAGGTTAAGATCCATTTTCCCTTCACCCGTATAATAATTACCGGTTAAATGCACATCATTTCCATTGCCTGTAATTGTAACATCAGCAGTGTATGCATTGGCTGTTTGATTATTTACTTTCACATGCACGTTACCTATCGTATCTAATTTATAAGTAAGATTATTGATCGTGATGTCAGAAGTAAATACCGGGCTTTTTGTTGGATTTGTAATTTCTGCGGTACCATTAATAGTGCCTGATGCAAGCAAAGAATCCTGGTGTGCCAGTTTTGCGATAGTTGCAATCTCAAAATTTTTCAGATCAACTTTTATTGGCGCTGATGTTGATTGCGCCGTGCTGTTAACATTGATGGATTGATTGCCCTGGCTAACAGAAAAATTATTTACGATCACACCTGTTGAATCATATTGAATTGAATTGCCCTGACCAACATTCCATTTGCTATAATCAAGCATGAGATCAGGTTTTAAACTTACTTTAAAACCAGCGCCAACTTGTTGCAACAAAGCTCCTAAAACATATTGTGAGTTTCCTTTCTGATCTTTTGCATCAACATCTGCATTCAATTGATTATTGGCAACTGATGCTTTTATAAATGTTTTGTATAATTGATTCGAACCAGTCTTTGCATCATTAATAGAAATATTTGCATCTAAACTGGTTGCCGTTGTTTGTGCAGTAAGATTTAAACTATCAATTTGATTTGTGCCAAAAATAATACGCTGACTTTTTGCATTTAAACCCAAATCATTTTGTGCCGTATTTAAATGTGCTGCTAATACAATTGAATCGCTGCCTTTTAATTGCGGCGCTAACTGTAACACCAGGCCTTCAGGATTAATAGTTGCATTAAACTGCCAGTTTTCTGCTGCAATATTTTTTTGTTGATAACCCGGTAATTTATAATACTCGTTAATGATCTGCTGCAATGCCTGCGCTATTTCCGTAAGCTTATATTGACCAACAAGCGCAGCATTTAAAGCATTGTCTGAATGTATAACGATGCTTTTATTTTCAGGCGTGCCTGAGGCAACCAATGAAAGACTATCTGTATGTAATTGTTGTCCTGCCTGCGTTACAGAAAGATTGGTAACGTTTACCGTTCCCACTAAATCATCAGGATTTGTTGAAGGCATATCAGCAATTATATGCCCGCTTACACTTAATGTATCGGTCATTAAATTCAATGCTTTTGCATTTAATGTATCAATCAACAAATCAAGTTTTAGTGGCGGATATGTTGAATGCAGGTCTGCAGTTGCATCAAGGTTTAAAGAGATGTTCGGATCACGAATAGAAGCGGTTGTATGATCAACACCATGATTGATTGTTCCATCAACCTTCAAATCTTTATAAGTATATCCTTTTATCTGTGCCGAAACAACTTCCAAGGCATATTTTGCATTAGCTGTTTTAGGATCGAAGCCCGAACCACTTGCAACAATATTTGCAGTAATAACACCAACATTTTGCTGCTGCTTCGTTAAATAACCCGCATCAACATTTTGAAGATTAGCTTTTAATGTATAAGCATTGCCCGGCTTCATTGACCCGTCAACAGTTACATTTCCTTTGTTTGTTTTTAAATTAAGCTTTGTGGCAAAAGCGCTCATAGTTCCTTTAAAAAAACCAGTCAACGAAAGCCTGTCGGGCAAATTCACATTGGATGGAATAGAATTTTTAGGAATGAAGCTTAATAAATCTCTTTTTGTTGATGTGAATTGATTGATGTTTACATTATAATAAGCTCGTTTTGTATCGGGCAAACCTTGTAATCTTCCGGATAATTTTACGTAGGTGTCACCATAACCACTTACTTCAAACACAGGAATGGAAATATCTTTTAAATAACCTTTTGCCGCAGCATTTACTTTAATTACTGAAATCTTGTATGCCTGCATATTTCTTTTGTAAGAAGGCATGAAAGCAAGAATATCTTTTACTGCAATACGTGAATTAGGAAGATTTATATCAACATAAACATTACCGATATTTTTTGATGCTGCTTCAATAGATGGATATTTTACTATGAGTTGATTTTGTATAAGCGTTCCATCTGTTTGCAATAACAGGTTTGTAAGGGATGCACCACTGTCACTGTAATAAAATTTTGTATGAAATTTCTGAAGATGCAAACCGCTTTTTTCATTTAAAGCGAGCTGGTTTATGTTGCCTTGAAAAACAGCCGGTGTAAAATTCATGCTGTCTCCATTAAATGTAAAATTGGTTATGTGTAAATGGCTTGCGTCAAAGCCGTCAGTTAATGGTTTGCTATTGTTATCATCATAAATAAGTTCGTTGTTGTTTAGGTCAAGCTTTGCTAACTCAAACTTCCAGGGATTATTTAACTGGCTATCTGTTTTTGCGGCGACAACATCTTTTGTTGCCTTGGCTTCTGCCGATTTGCCAAGCCCTACTTTTATTATAGAATTATTGAAAACAAAATCCTTAAGACTTACATTCAGATTTTGTAGATTGATATCTTGCGGATGTGTACTTAACTCCCCAATATTTAAAAAGGCGGCTAACGCAGAAACATCATTTCTATAATTGAATAATATTCTTTTAAATGAAACGCCATCTAATTGTAGTATTGGAACCGTTGCAGCAGCAGATGGCGGCGCAACAGGACTCACACTGTCTTTAACTTTAATAAGCGGTTTGTATTGGTATATCTTTGTATTTACATCCGAAACATTAATATCTTTTAATTTAAAGATTTGTTTATCAGGATCAAAAGTGCGGATGCTTGTATTGAAATCACCTAAATAAAAATAAACATTGCTGCCGCTTTCATCATCTCTGAATTTTGCAAGAATATTTTTAAGAACAATCTTGCCGATATTAAACTTCATTGGTGCAGAAGTATCCTGGGTTGGTGCCTTCTGTTCGCCGGCAAATGCTTTTACAATGTAATTATAGTTAAAGCTTGTATCAGGATAAACGCGGTAAATATTTGCTTTAATGCCGTTTAACTCCAAATATTGCAGATCAACTTCATTGCTCAACAGTTTAAATAAAGAAATATCTACGCGAATTTTTCCGCCGTATAATAATGTATCTTTTTTCTGATCTTCAAAATATACATTCTCCAATACCAGGCGTTTAGGAAAATCAAGGCTTAATTTGCCAATAGCAACTTTGGTTTTTATTTTTCCCTGTACATAAGAAACAATTTTATTCTTTGCAAAGTTTTGAACAGCCGGAACCTGGATTAATATATAAACAAGCAGGATTAAGAAAATAACAATGCCGATAATCCATGCAAATACTTTTAAAATCTTGCGAGTTACTTTTTTTGCGTCCAATCAGGTCTGTTTTTATTCTAAACAATAACAGCAGTAATTTTTTTTTGAATTTAAACTATAACTACGAACAATTAATAGCTGTAATTTTTGCATAAAATTCTTTTGAGAGATAGGCAGATACAATGCCAAACTATTTTTTGGCGATATAAATAATTGAACTGCAATTTTTAGGTTTGCCGAGTGTTTTTGCGTTTGAAATTGCGCCGGTTATAAATGCTTTCACAAGGTTGTTTTTGCCTGTTTTATATTTTTCACTTAATAGGCTAACATAAAAGCTATCGAACCACATAGTTTTTTCCTGAACAATGCTGAACTTATGCTTACTTAAAAGTTGATGCATGCTTCCGGGAGAAAAATGATATAAATGCCTTGGCACATCGTATGCCGCCCAATTATCTGAATATGTTTTTGCATCGTAACTTGTATAATTTGGAACGGCGATAATCAATATCCCTCCATCAGTTAATAAAGAAAAAAAAGTTTCAAGATATTTATGCAATTCATGCACATGCTCCAGTACATGCCAAAGTGTAATTACATCAAATGTGTTTGGTTGAAGGTTGAATAAATTTTCAGAAGGCATCAGTTCAACAAAAAAATCTTTTTTCGCATTCGCTCTTGCTGTTGCGTCCGGTTCTAAAGCAGTAACATTCCAGCCGGCTTTTTTCATAGTTGATGCAAATGCGCCAGTTCCTGCACCAATGTCTAAAAGGTTGCCTTTCTTTTTTGCACTGCTTTTTTCAACAAGCTTTCTTTTAGATTTAAGCGTAATCGAACGGACCGAATGATATAATTTATTGATTAAACCTTTTGAAGTATTGGAGTGGGAAATATAACCGGCAGACTGATAATATTTACCAATATTTTTTTCATCAGGAATATTTTGTGTAAAGCGAAGCGTACAATCAGAACATTGCCAGATTTCAAAAACTTCATTGCTTACTGTTTCGTCTTTTGCTTTTAATATAAAAGATATATTAGTGCTATTGCAAACAGGACAACTTTTGTAATGAATAAGATCATTCATTAAATTAATTCTTTCAATTTTTCAACAACTGTATCAATTTCTTTTTTTGTATTGTTTTTGCTGAAAGAAAAACGTACAGTAACACATTCTCCGTCTGGATTAATTGCACTTATTACATGACTGTTTGCATTGGCGCCGCTGGTACAGGCACTTCCGCCACTTGCACAAATATTATTAATATCAAGGTTGAATAAAATCAACTCGCTTTTTTCGGTTTTAGGAAAGTTTACACTTAAAACAGTATATAAACTGCAGCCGTTTACATCGCCGTTAAAAGTTACATTGTTTATTTCATTACATAATTTTTCAATCATGTAATTTTTTAGCCCATTGATATAAGTTTTGTCCTGCTCATGATTTCTAGTTGCCAGTTCAAGCGCTTTTGCAAAACCAACAATGCCATAAATATTTTCAGTGCCGGCACGCATATTTCTTTCCTGGCTGCCACCTTGTATAAAGGGTTTTATTTTATTTTTTTCGCTCACGTAAATAATGCCAACGCCTTTTGGTCCGTGAAATTTATGTGCAGCGCCGTTTATAAAATCAACTGGCATTGCATGAAGGTTAAATGGAAAATGACCAACTGTTTGAACAGTATCACTATAAAAAACAGCATTATATTTTTTGCATAATTCACCAACGGTATTTATGTCTGTGATATTTCCAATTTCATTATTGGCGTGCATTAATGTTACCAATGTTTTTTCATTTGATGAAGAAAGCAATCTTTCCAGATCATTCAGATCAACATGCCCGTTAGATAAAACTTTTATAAATTCAAGCTGGATATTTTTTTGTTTGTGCAAATGTTCAACCGTGTGCAATGTAGCATGATGTTCTAACGGCGAAGTAATAATTCTTTCGCAACCCAAATCTGAAATCGCTGCACAGATTGCCATGTTACTGCTTTCAGTGCCGCCACTTGTAAAAAATATTTCGCCCGGATTTGCGCCTAAAATCTTTGCAACTGTTTTGCGGGCATTTTCAACTGCTAATCTGGTTTCGCGTCCGTAACTGTAAATAGAAGAAGGATTACCAAAATGCGTGGTTAAATAAGGCATCATTGCATTAAGCACTTCTGTATCCAACTGTGTTGTGGCTGCATTATCAAAATAAATTCTCGTTTGCATATTTTACTTTCCGCCGCAAAGAAAATTCATTTTTACAAATAAATTCTACCAAAATCGTACATAAATAGCAGTAAGTAATAACAGAGTTATTATTATCATTACTATGATCCGGGGCGATACTTTAAACATGCCTGATTCAAATTGAATAGCATTAGAATTTACTTTAGGACCTGCGAGACTAATAGCAACCATTATCAAGACAGTGAAAACCCCTGACCATCCCATGCATACCAGGAATGGAATTTCCCATGTAGTAACTCCGGCTTTAACAACAGGAAAAGCAGTGTATAATAATGTGTCGTGCCCAAACCATTGCGCTGCATAATTATTGAAGATTACCGAAGTAAGAAAACCCACCAGGATACCCGCAAGTGCCGCTGTACCTGTAGTTCTTTTCCAGAACATTCCGAGCAGAAACATAGCCAGAATGCCAGGGCTAATAAAGCCGGTATATTTTTGAATAAATGTAAAACCACCTTCACCGCCAATGCCAAGCGTATCATTCCATGTTAACATCAGGCCAAGCAACATAGCTGCCACGATAGCAATTCTGCCGACAATTACAAGCTGCTTTTCACTTGCCTCTTTACCAAGATATTTCTTATAAATATCAAGCGTAAAAATGGTAGAAATACTATTGGCTTTGCCAGCCAGCGAGGCTACAATTGCTGCAGTTAGCGCAGCTATGGATAAACCTCTTAAGCCTGTAGGCAGAAAGGCCAGCACTGATGAATAAGCCTTGTCCTTTATCTGGTAAAGGTTTTCAGGACCGATATTCGCGGTAAGGCCAGTCATATGAACGCCGTTTTTATACAATACATAAGCAGCAATACCAGGAAGCATTACAATAATCGGCATCATTATTTTAAGCATGCCTGCAAACAGAATACCTGTGCGGGCAGTATTAAGATCAGCACCCAATGCACGTTGAGTAATGTATTGATTGCACCCCCAATAATTAAGATTTACAATCCACTGGCCCAGGAAATACATAGAAATGCCTGGCAGAATTACATAGCGTTGAATATCATATTGTGAAGAACCGGTGGTAGGCTTTTTAAAAATCATGTGAAAATGATCCGGTGCTGCTTTCACTAATGTTGAAAAACCATCTGCTACACCAGTGTTATTACCCACATGTTGACTTACCTGTTGCAACGCAAAATAAATGGTAGCAAAGCCTCCAATAATTAATACAGCCACTTGTATTACATCAGTATAACCAATCACTTTCATGCCTCCAAGCGTAATTACAAGGGCAAACAGGGCAAGGCCAATCATAATCGGATGAAGATATTCAGGGCCTAAAAGACCACTTATAGCCACAGCACCGAGATACATTATGGAAGTAAGATTTACCAAAATATAGAGGAATAGCCAAAACAGAGTCATTATTAATGAAACTGTATTATTATACCGCATTTTCAGAAATTGGGGCATGGTATAAATCTTATTCTTAAGATAAATAGGCATAAACCATACAGCGATAATAATGAGCGCTATCGCAGCAACCCATTCATAAACAGCAACTGCTACACCGGCAAAAAAACCATCACCACTCATTCCAACAAATTGTTCGGCAGAAATATTAGATGCAATTAAAGAGGCGCCAATTGCCCACCAGGTTAATGAGCCTGCTGCAAGAAAGAAAGCCTTTGAATCATGCTCCTTGCTTTTGCGGCGGCGGTAAATCCAATAGCCATACAATGCAACAATTAAAAAATAAAGAATGAAAACAAGATAATCTTTCGTTACAAGTTGGTTGTTCATGGCAAGTTGTTTGCGTTTTATATTTTATTCTTGAATCGTCAATCGCGAAACGTGAATGTAAGAACTAAACGATTTTATCAGCATTATAAAATTTATTTTATTTTTTAAATGCAATAAATTTTTCCAGATGTTTTTACATTAACTATACACGATAATAAACTTCATTCCATCTTAATTCATTTTTTAACTGGTGAAGATTTGTGTGCTCATTAATTAAAACAAATTCAATATTCGCCATTGATGCGAAATCTTCCAAATGTTCTGCCGTTAAGTTTTGACTGAAGCAGGTATGATGGGCACCGCCTGCATAAATCCATGCAGCACAACCTGTTTTCATATCAGGCATCGGTTTCCATAAAACCCTTGCTACGGGCAGCTTTGGCAATTCATGTTTTGGTTTGATGGCGTGCACTTCATTCACCAACAAACGAAAACGGTTGCCCATATCAATTACAGATGCATTTATTGCTTCACCTTCTGCAACATTAAACACGAGACGAACAGGATCAGCTTTGCCGCCAATACCTAAAGGATGAATTTCACAGCTTGGTTTTCCGTCAGCAATAGATGAACATATTTCCAACATGTGCGCACCCAGCACCATTTCATTGTTTGGCTCAAAATGATAAGTATAGTCTTCCATAAAACTATTGCCACCCTGCAAACCACTTCCCATTACTTTCATCGCACGAACCAAAGCAACAGTTTTCCAATCGCCTTCACCGGCAAAGCCGTAGCCAGCCTGCATCATACGTTGTGCTGCAATGCCTGGCAATTGCATCATGCCATGCAAATCTTCAAACGTATCTGTAAAACCTTTATAATTTCCATCTTCTAAAAAAATTTTTAAACCTAACTCAATTCTCGCTGCATCTTTTAATGATTGATGTTGCTTTCCTTTTTTCTGCAATGATGCACTTAATGTATAAGCGTTTTCATATTCTTCAATCAATGTATCAACATCAGCGTCACTTATATCATTAATTACTTTTACCAAATCGCCAATGCCATGTGTATTTACAGAAAATCCAAACTTATATTCAGCTTCAACTTTATCACCATCAGTAACAGCAACATAACGCATGTTATCACCAAAGCGCACAAATTTTGCACCTTGCCAATCGTGCCATGCAGCCGCTGCTCTTGCCCAAACATCAATTTGCAGTATTGTTGATTCCTCTTTCCAATAACCAACAACAACTTTCCTGTTCATGCGCAAACGGCTAACCATAAAACCGAATTCCCTGTCACCATGTGCACTTTGATTCAGGTTCATAAAATCCATATCAATATCATTCCATGGAATATCACGATTAAACTGCGTATGCAAATGCAGCAATGGTTTCTGCAAAATCTTCAAGCCATTAATCCACATTTTTGCCGGAGAAAAAGTATGCATCCACGTAATGACGCCGATGCAATTTTCTGATGCGTTTACTTCTTTGCAAACAGATAAAATTTCTTCAGGTGTTGTAACAATTGGTTTAAAAATGACAGAAACAGAAATCTCTTTTTCATCGTTTAAAGACTTCGCAATTGCCTGCGAATGTTCCGCAACTTTCTTTAATGTTTCTTCGCCATATAAATGCTGGCTGCCGGTGATGAACCAAACCTCAAGTTGCTTTAAATCTATCATTATTATTTTATTTATTTTTTAAACCACAAAGTCATAAAGAGCACAAAGTATTACAAAGATTTTGTGCCCTGGTGTCTTCGTGGTTCAATATTATTGTCCGTAATAAGAATCTTTACCATGCTTTCTTTCATAATGTTTTTTAATCAATGAATCCTTCAATCGTAATGCATCTGCTTTAATAGTTTCTGTAATGAATGCAATTTTTGCTATCTCTTCCAAAACTGCACTATTATAAACAGCTTTCGCAGCGTCTTTCCCCCAGGTAAATGGTGCATGATTACCAACCAGGATCATCTCCATTTCTGTATAACTAATATTTTTTTCTTTTAGAGCATTGATGATTTGAAAGCCCGTTTGATATTCATAATCTCCTTCAATCATTTCATCACTCATTGGTGCGGCACATGGAATATCACAGGTTGTATGATCTGCATGTGTTGTTCCGTAAATCGGAATGTCACGCAAACTTTGCGCCCATGCTGTTGCATAAGTTGAATGCGTATGTGCAATGCCGCCAATCATTTCAAAGCTTTTATATAGAACAGCATGTGTAAGCGTATCAGATGAAGGACGAAGATTACCTTCAATAACTTTCCCATCAAAATCAACAATTACCATTGTAGCAGGTGATAAATCTTTGTAAGGAATACCACTTGGCTTAATCGCAAACACATTTAAACTTCTGTCTGCAGCGCTTGCATTGCCAAACGTAAACAATACCAAACCCAATGCAGGCAATTGCATGTTGGCTTCGTAAGCGGCTTGTTTTATATGATCGTATTTGCTCATAATTTTTTAGTGAGAAGTGAGACGGCAGATGTGAGATTTCACCTTTCACATTAATGTAATCAACACTACACTCATTGGTGGCAGAGTAACTGATAATTTATCACCATTTTTTTTGTAATCTGAAAAGCTTGTTGTCTTTACTTTATCCGGTTGCTGAAATGTGTTTATATCATTAAATTTTTGCGAGGTTAAAATTTCTCCTTCAATATTTTTGAATGTTATGTTTTGCAAAGATGCATTCACAGTGATCTTATTATGTGCATCAAGATTTACAATTGTAATATGAACAACACCGTTACTATCTTTTGATGCAGATGCATTTATTGCAGCTAAACTCTTATTCTCAAAAGTATAAGCAGGACTTGTAAATTCTAAAGGAAGCCATGTTGCATCCTGGTGGTATTTATAGAGATCAAAAACATAATAGGTTGGCGTAAGCAACATTTTGTCTTTATCAGTTAAGATAAGCGCCTGCAATACATTTACGGTTTGAGCAAGATTGGCCATGCGCACACGGTCGCAATGGTTATTAAAAATATTTAAAGTTGTTGCAGCAATTAATGCATCACGCAAACTATTCTGCTGGTATAAAAAGGCAGGATTGGTTCCCGGCTCAACGTCTGTCCATATTCCCCATTCATCAACGGCCAATGCCACTTTTTTCTGGGGATCATATTTATCCATAATGGCACTGTGTTTATTAATCAGCTCTTCAATATGTAAGCAGTTTTTCAAACCATTAAAATATTCCTGTTCATTAAAATCTGTAGCTGAGCCTTTATGTTGCCAATTATTAACTATGGTATAATAATGCATCGAAATTCCCCACATTTCCTGCACGGGAATTTTTTTCATGCATATTTCCATCCAGTTGTAATCATCAGCATTGGCACCACTTGCAATTTTCTTTAAAGATGTGCCCGGATAATCTTTACAAAACGTGGCATACCGTTTATATTGATCTGCATAAAACTCAGGCGTCATGTTGCCGCCGCAGCCCCAGGTTTCATTTCCAACACCCCAAAACGAAACATTGTATGGCGCATCATGCCCGTTTTTACGGCGCAGATCGGCCAATGTACTTTTGCCATTATAATTTAAATATTCTATCCAGTTTTCCATTTCCTGCGGCGTGCCTGTACCAACATTACCTGCGATGTAAGGTTCACATCCTATCAGATTGCAAAGCTGTAAGAATTCATCTGTGCCAAAGCTGTTATCTTCTGTAATCATGCCCCAGGTTGTGTTTACACGTTGCGGCCTTTTGCTGCGATCGCCAATACCATCACTCCAATGATATTGGTCTGCAAAGCAGCCGCCAGGCCACCGCAAATCAGGTACATGAATTTTTTTCAATGCTTCAACAACATCCAAACGAATGCGGTCTTTTTTAGGGACATTCAAATTATCGTCAACCCAAAAACCATCGTAAATACAACGGCCAAGATGTTCAGCAAAATGGCCATAAATGTATTTGCTGATCGTTTGATGAGATGTATCTGATATTGTTATTTGCATTGATGATTGTGCCTGTAAAAAGTAAGTTACAATTGAAAATAAAGTATAGAACGCAATTTTTTTCATACGCGAAAAGAGAATTTTTTAAAATTGATTGCCCGCTACCTGTCCGACTATTTGGAAAGCCGGAATCTCAATATCAATCGATGTACATATTCACTATTTACTTTCAACAAACTTCCCTAATGTTTTATATTTTTCATATCGCTTTTCATACATCTCAGTATTCTTTTTGTTGGGTTTATATTCCGCATCAAACCCCTGCCCCATTGCAGCCATAGCATCTTCTACTTTATTATAAATACCGGCAGCCGTTGCGGCAAACATGGCAGCACCCGCAGCGCAGGTTTGTTCAGATGAATGAATGCGTATCGGCATATTCATTATATCAGCCATCACCTGCATTATATAAGGTGATTTTCTTGCAACGCCGCCCAAACCAATCAAGCCTTTTACAGTTACACCTTCATTATTAAAACGCTCAACAATTGCCCTTGCACCAAAGCATGTAGCTTCTGCCAGCGCTTTAAAAATGCGTGGTGCACCGGATGCTAAGTTTAAGTTGATGATAGATGCTTTTAGTTCCTGGTTCGCATCAGGTGTTCTTCTTCCGTTCAACCAATCAATTGCTAATTCATCGTCTTCATGCAAAGCAATTTTTGATGCTTCTTTTGTAAGATAAGCGATTAAATTTTCATGTATATCTTTTAACAAAAGTTCTTTTACTACATCATTTATAACATCAGAGTTATGAATAATATTTTTAAATGAAGATGTAATCAAATTTCTAAACCAGGCATACGTATCACCAAATGCAGATTGCCCGGCTTCCATGCCCATCATGCCGGGAATAACGGAACCGGGAACCTGGCCGCAGATTCCTTTTACCAATTTATCTTTTACTTCATCCATCGGAGCCACCAACATATCGCAGGTTGATGTTCCCATCACTTTGCTTAAATGGTATGGTTCAATTTGACCGCCCACTGCCCCCATGTGTGCATCAAATGCGCCCACGCCTATAACAACGTTTGTTGATAAACCTAAACGCTCTGCCCATTCTTTTGATAAGTTACCTGCAGCTTTATCTGAAGTGTAAGTTTGTTTGAATAATCTTGATGTAAAACCATCCAGCAAATTATCGAGCGAGGTAAAAAAATTATTTGGGGGTAAGCCTCCGTAATCTTCTGCCCACAACGCTTTATGGCCTGCGGCACAAACGCTCCGTTTCATTTGACACACATCTTTTCCGCCGGTTAATAAAAACGGAATCCAGTCACAATGTTCAACAAAAGAATAGCATGCTTTGCGCACATCCTCATCAACTCTTAATATATGTAACAGCTTACTCCAAAACCATTCAGAAGAATAAATGCCGCCAACATATTGCAGGTAATTGACGCCAAATTTTTTTGCGTGTTCATTAAATTCAGCAGCTTCTTTTATTGAAGTATGATCCTTCCACAACACAAACATGGCGTTAGGATTGCTCTCAAACTGTGGCAATAAAGCAAGTGGCGTTCCGTGCTTATCAACTGCAACAGGCGTTGAACCGGTTGTATCAATAGAAACAGCAACAATGTTTGATGCAACATTTACACCCGCTTTTTTAATACAGTCTTTTATAGTTGATTCTAATCCTTCAATATAATCAAGCGGGTGTTGGCGGAATTGATTTAGTTGTGGCTCGCAATACAAATTATCTTTCCATCTGGGATAATAAAAAACAGAAGAAGCAATCTCATCTCCATTCAAAGCATTTAGGATTACTGAGCGAACAGAATCTGTTCCATAATCAACGCCAATAACATAGTTTGCTGATTTCATATAGCAGTGAAGGTGTCAAAGTAACACTTATTCTTTTACAAAAAAAAGATTGTACTGAATTATTTTAAACTTTCCGGGTTTGGAATAAGGCTTAGAAACGAATCGAACTTTGAACGGTATTTCCTTTTGTCAAGTTTATAATAAAATGCACCCTTTTTCGAGCCATTTCTTTCCTTATCTTTTTGTTTAACTATCAGTCCGGTTGATAATATTTTGCGACTAAAATTTCTTTTGTCAATAATGGCATCATACACATCTTCGTATAAACTTTGTAATTGCGGCAGCGTAAATTTTTCAGGCAACAGTTCAAATAAAACAGGATGAAAAGCAGCTTTATAACACAATTTTTCTTTTGCCATTTCAATCATTTCTTTATGATCAAAAATTACAGAAGGAATTTTTTTAAGCGGAAACCATTCAGCGCTGTATTCATGGCTTA
>Ga0206932_1024_pt1 | contig 40319 bp, 33 predicted proteins | sample Alteio_BWOrgHeat_18_FD_153244 | JGI IMG/M metagenome (GOLD analysis project Ga0206932, IMG submission 153244) | Enriched cells from forest soil in Barre Woods Harvard Forest LTER site, Petersham, Massachusetts, United States -... | ecosystem: Environmental > Terrestrial > Soil > Temperate forest >...
CATGCCGGTGCAGGAGAGCTGCACGTTGAACCTATTATCAACCTGAAAAGTAAAGAGGGTCTTGTCATATTCAGGAACATATTATCGGATACAGTTAAACTGGTAAAAAAGTATCAGGGTTCATTGTCAGGAGAACATGGCGACGGACGTTTACGTGGTGAATTTATCCCCAATATGGTAGGCCGGGAAACTTACGCCTTATTTGAACAGATCAAGTCTATTTTTGACCCCAATAATATTTTTAATGCGGGAAAAATAACCAATACCCCGCCAATGGATATGCATTTAAGGGTTGAACAAAAACCTGCCTCTGCTCAAATCAATACCTCGTTTGATTTTTCATTAACAGATGGTATTCTTGGCCTGGCCGAAAAATGTTCCGGTTCGGGCGACTGCCGCAAAAGCGCCATTTCGGGTGGTGTAATGTGCCCGAGCTATATGGCTACCCGGTTAGAAAAAGACACAACCAGGGCCAGGGCTAATGTATTACGGCAATTTTTGAGCAATGAACACGATGAACATCCATTTGATCACCAGGAAATAAAGGATGTAATGGATCTGTGTATAAGCTGCAAAGGCTGCAAAACCGAATGCCCGTCGGGTGTGGATGTTGCAAAAATGAAAGCAGAGTTCCTTCAGCATTATCATGATAAAAACGGAGTTCCATTGCGGACCAGATTGATCGGAAATTTCAGTAAACAGATGAAATTGGCATCGCAACTCCCATCAGTTTATAATTTTATATTTAAAAATAAAACACTAAGCAGAACGGCAAATAAACTTATCGGTTTTCATCCCGATAGGTCAATTCCGGCTTTAAACCCAATTACACTCAGGGCCTGGTATAATATGCGTTCGCCGGATTCACCAGCACAGCGTACGGTGTATTTATTCTGTGATGAATTTTCAAACTACAATGACCTGGAAGCCGGCAAAAAGACAATTTTATTATTAGAGGCTTTGAATTTTAAAGTTATAATTCCTGAACATGAAGAAAGCAGCAGAACTTATTTGTCGAAAGGGTTAGTTAAAAAAGCAGCCGGAATTGCAAACAGGAACATAGAAATTTTTGCTGATCTGATTACCAAAGAGACTCCTTTAATAGGTATTGAACCATCTGCCATATTAACTTTTCGGGATGAATATAAAGACCTGGCATTAAAAGAAAATGTTGAAAAGGCGCACCAAATTTCAAAGAACACCTACACTATTGAGGAGTTTATTGCCGGCGAATTCAACAAAGGGAACATACAGAAAGATAGGTTTACTATGGACAAAAAGAGTATCCTTATCCATGGTCACTGTTATCAAAAAGCATTGTCATCGCAGGAATATTTAACCACGATGTTAAGTATCCCTGAAAATTATACCACTCATTTAATTCCCTCGGGATGTTGTGGTATGGCGGGTTCATTCGGATATGAAAAAGAACATTATGAAATTTCGCAGCAGATTGGTGAATTAGTATTATTCCCCGCTGTGAGGGCCGCCGGGGATGATACCGTTATAGCCGCATCGGGTACATCCTGCAGGCACCAGGTTAAAGATGCAACACATCGTATTGCCCTGCACCCGGCAGAAATACTTTGGGAGGCCCTGAAATGAAAAATAGTATTTCAGGCTTTTAATGCATTTTAATATCGAAATTTGCGGAGGAGGAGGGATTTGTATTCCCCTTAAAAACCGATCTATTTCAATATGTTACAATGGGTTTAATTCTTTACTCACCGAATTACTCACCACTTTTAATTTACTTTGGTATAGCTGCAAATGCTATACACAAATATACGGATTACAGCATTTTGACACGATTTATTTAACCCCAATACAAGGTTAAATACTTTTTCACAGATGATTATATCAGCTTGCTTATTGAAGAATCAAAACCTTTTCTTTGGTATTTTCTTCCGATTCTGCCGCTGCATGTGTATGCAGACAGTTATCTATATGTTGTTTAAGCTCCAGGGCCGGTTTTGAGATTAATTCGGAATTACATTCTTCACAACGTATCGGCTCTGACAGTGCACTAGATAGAGGTATGCGAACAGCAATATTTTCTCTTGATCCAAAAATTGAATTTTTGCACAAGGGGTTAAAGCAATAACAATTTACAATTTCAGCGTTTTTCATTTTAAGATATTTTAAAAATCTTAACAAATTATTTATTTTCAGCGTTGGCCCGGGGGTAGATGTAAACCAGTACAACGTGCTCATCAAACCCGCCATTTTAGCTTCATTTGTTGAGATATTTTTGAGATAACAAAAAGCCTGCCGAACAGAAAAAAAGAATGTTCAATAAAATTATTGACGGCTGATTATGAAATATTAATTATATTTAAACTATTGTTATAGCACCTTTATGTTAAAAGCATTAGCCAGGGCGGGATTATTAACGCTTATACTTATAAGTATAGGAGCGGCCCTATGGTTATATACTACTATAACCATTATAGCACTTATTGTTATTGTGTTTTTTTCCTGGCTCACATTTATGCTTTATTCTGATCCGCCTGATGAATGGGAATAAATCATATTTCTGCTACTTTATAAAAAGTTACCTCTGCATTAGCCATAATGTATAAAATTTTGGCCAATCCATGCCTTAATCCGACCTAAATAACAGGAAAACGGCTATTTTTTAACTCTTGTCTCGTCCTAAGAAAAGTTGACTGAAACCAAGTCAACAAATGGAAACAGAGACAATTAAATCAAAAAAGAGTGCCCCCCGAAAGCATTTCAGTCAGTCATTCAAAAAGAAGGTAGTTGCAGAATTTGAAAGAGGCTTTTTAAACAAGGATCAGTTACAGGTAAAGTATGGCATACGCGGCAATTCCTGCGTATTGAAATGGTGCCGGAAGTATGGTAAATTGCACTACTCCGAAAAAGGAGATTTAGGCCGCCCAATGAAAGACCCACAAAAGCAGCGTATAAAAGACCTGGAAAAGCAATTGGCAGATGCTAAGCTACAAATAGAGGCTTATCAAAAACTTATTGAAATTTCCGAAGCTGAAGAAAAAATCAGCATCTTAAAAAAAGACGTCGCCAAACAATCAGTGAGCTTGCCAAAACCTACCCAAGAAAAGTAAGTATGTTTTGTGCATTGTTTGGTATTAGTAAACAGGCTTACTATAAAAAGATAAAGGCAGATCAAAGAAGCATCCAAGTGCGTGAAGATGCGAAAAGATCGGTGCTGGAATTACGCAGGCAGATGCCGAAGTTAGGAACCCGAAAGCTTCATTACCTATTGAAAAACAAAGGGATAAGTATAGGCAGGGATCGACTGTTTTGCTGGCTAAGGTCACAAGGTTTGTTAGTTTATAAGAAAAAGCGTTATACCGTTACAACAAATTCAAAACACTGGATGCGGAAATATCCTAATATCATTAAAGAACTTACTATCAGTAGGCCTGACCAGGTATGGGTTGCTGATATAACTTACTTAGATACAGCAGAAGATGGAAATATATACCTACACTTGGTTACAGATGCCTATTCAAAGCAGATTGTGGGTTATGAATTGTGTAATAATATGGAAGCAGGCTCAACACTCAAAGCATTGGAAATGGCTGTAAAGAGCCGCAGATACAAGGACCGGCCGTTGATTCACCATTCAGACAGAGGATTACAATATTGTAGTAAGCTTTATGTCGATTGCCTGATAAAAAACAACATTACTATCAGTATGACAGAAAATGGAAGTCCTTACGACAATGCAGTTGCAGAAAGAGTTAATGGAATACTTAAAGATGAATTTGGGCTGGCAGAGCAACTTGATAATCATCGTGAAGCTTTGGTACAAGTCAAAGAAAGTATATATGCCTATAACTTTTTAAGACCACATTTGAGTTGTTATATGCTAACCCCTGATCAAATGCATCAACAAGAAACTATTAAAATTAAAACCTATAAAAAAACTCAAACATCTTTGGTGGATGTTTGAGTTTTTAACAACTTTTGTATCATCAATAATAGTCAACCTATTTTAGGACGTTACATCTATAGTATAGTGCAGTAATTACCTTCTTGCATTGTGGTATGGTGCAGTATAAATTCCAAAGGTTATATTCTTACATCCCTCTCCTCTTTTTATTCGTGCAAATGCCATTATTTGATTGTCAACAACACAATATTTTGTGAAAATACTTTAATCAAAAGCATAAAAAATAAACTTTAAATATTAACTGTACTATACAATGTCTACTTAAAAGTAAATTTTTTCTTATATTGTGTCTACCTTCCGGTTATTTTATAATAAACTTATTATTCTGATTAATAACAAATTATATAAAAATTGCGCCACTAATCCCTGCTTGGCTTATTTTTTGCAATCAGCACAATGAAGAAATTATTTAAATTTTAAGTTTATATAATTAGTTAAAAGATTTTAAATTAACGACAAACTTGTGAAAAATACAATATTTTATAAATGCAATTTATTGAATTAAATCTTTAAAAAATAAAATATTATTCTGTAGTTAAAAAATGTAACTCAAAAAAATTAAAATTATGTTCAATAATACTTGCAACTGTTTGGGATACGAAGTATTTGCAGACAACCTTGAAAAACTAACTACAAATTATAAAACAGTTATAAATACGATCAATCAATACTCTTATTGTATGGCTGAACAGGACGATGATTTTAAAAGTGCTTTAAAAAATTCGGACATACTGCTACCTGATGGTATAGGCATTGTTGCTGCAGCTAAATTTTTAGATGGGTCATTGATCAGAAGAGTTACCGGCGCCGATTTACATGATTACCTGTTAAAAGAATTAAATGAAAAAGGCGGGTCTTGTTTTTACATGGGTTCATCAGCCCATACGCTGGAAAAGATTGAAAAAAGATTAGAAAAGGAGTACCCTAATATTAAAGGACATTTTTACTCACCTCCATTTGCCGGGAAATTTACCGACGAGCAAGATCAGGATATGATCGCCAGGGTTAATGAAGTAAATCCTGACGTGTTATTTATCGGGATGACTGCACCAAAACAAGAGAAATGGGCCATTACTCATAAAAGTGAATTAAATGCTAAATATATATGCTCAATAGGCGCTGTATTTGATTTTTATGCCGGTACGGTGAAAAGGCCAAATAAAGTATGGATAAGTCTTGGCCTTGAATGGATGGGCCGTATGGTAGCTGAGCCACGAAGGCTATATAAAAGATATTTGATATATGGACCTGTGTTCGCTTACAGTTTAATTAAAGAAAAACTTAAAGCAGACTACAATTTAATACATAATTCGCATAATGCTGCACAACGCAAAACTTTGCAACAGTTAAATTCTTATGCAAGATATGTATCATCTCATACAACCTTAAATTAATTACGATATGAAACCAACACATACCCCGGCCAGATTCTCCTTTTTGTTCCCCGACCTTCTTATTTTTAATATTATCCATTTTGTTTTAATAGCACACATGGATACTATGATGAATACCCAGGCTCATTACTATATGCTGTTTGTTATATTTAATAATATGGCCTGGCTTATTTGCTCACATATTGCCGGCATCTACAACCATGAAAGAATATACAAGGTAAAGGAACTGCTTAATTATACATTTATAACTTATTTGTTTTTCGCGCTTATTACCTGGTTGTTTTTTGATTTGAATTTTTTGACAGATACGATAAACTTTGTTCTGTTTGATATAATATGGTTTGGTTTATTTTTATTGATAAGCCGGATAGCCATGATTGGTATTGTTAAGTTTATTGAAAGGACAGGCATTTTCAGGAAACGTGTTGTTATAATTGGTAACAGCATACATGCATCGCCATTAATTGAACAACTTGAAAAAAAACACATTTTTTATGAGATCAAAGGTTTTTTTGACGATAACGAAAATAACTTTAACAGTGAATATCCATGGCTGGGTAAGATAAATGATTGTTTAACCTATGCAAAGGATAATAATATTTCTGAAATATATACAGTTATCCCGCCTGATAAAATGCATGAGCTTTACCCGCTGGCCAATGATGCTCAGAATAATTTTATAAAATTTAAGTTCGCGCCTCATTTTAACACACATTCAAAGTATAAGTATAGTTTTGAATTTGACAATAATATACCTATTATTTCGCTTAACCCCGAGCCTCTTGAAGAAATTTCAGGCCAGCTGCAAAAACGTTTATTTGATATTATATTTAGTTCTTTAGTTATCGCGTTTATCTTATCCTGGCTTATACCGATTATTGCCGTACTGATCAAAATGGAATCGGATGGGCCGGTATTTTTTAAGCAATATCGTACAGGTAAAAACAACAGACCATTTTTATGCCTCAAATTCAGGAGCCTGAAAGTTAACGCTGACGCTGATATTAAGCAGGTAACGGAAAACGATGATCGTTATACACGCGTTGGTAAATTTTTAAGGCGTACCAATCTTGATGAGTTTCCCCAATTTTTCAACGTACTTGCCGGTGATATGTCGGTAGTGGGGTCGAGGCCGCACATGTTAAAGCATACAGAGGATTATTCCCGTTTGCATGGCAGTTATATGCAGCGCCATTCTATTAAACCGGGTTTAACAGGCTGGGCGCAGATAAATGGCTACAGGGGAGAAATTAAAGTTGATGAACAGTTGATACAAAGGGTTGAACATGACCTTTGGTATATTGAAAACTGGAATTTTTTGCTCGATATGCGAATTGTATTGCAGACGCTTTCATCTACCTTTAAAGGCGATAAAAATGCGTATTGAGATCAAATTATAGTAAAGGAATAGGTGAGGTGGGTTGAAGATAGCACACGTAAGATGTAATTAACTATTTATTACGTCTTGCGTGTGTTTTTTATGCAGCTGTTCGTAAAGTGTTATTATATATTCCTGTAATTGGTTGATTTTTACGCTTTGGGCGGCTATTGTATCTTTAGCTTCTTTTAATTCATCGAGCAATGATTGACTTGGTTCAACCTGGGTTGAAATTAAATCGGTTACAGGAACGCCAAACGTTTCGGCAATTTGATTTAGCCTGGAAATATTTACATCTGTAACATCCGATTCGATTTTAGAAAATGCGGGAACCGAAATATTCAATAATTTGGCAATATCACTTTGCGACCAATCTTTTTGCTGACGCAGTGTTTTTATTCTTTTACCAATTTCAAACATCGTTGATTAACACTCTATGCAGGAATGCACTGTTTAAATCTTAAATAATTACTAAATAAAAAACCTACCCTTTTTTATTTAAGCTATTGATTTTTAATAAAATTTATCTGTATTTAACAAAGGTAATAAATAATTTCACATCCAATTCTATTTTAATGCGCATCATTTTTCTCCTTGATTTATAAAGTTACGTACAAACTTATATCCATTAATAAATTATAGATCAAATATATAGAATTTAAATTGAAAGAAAGTGTATTTTAATTTTCAGGAAATTTATTTATAATTCTTTGTGGGGGTTTATATAAAAATTTTCAGCTCAGGCTTAATTAGCTATACATTATATTACCGTCAATCCTCGCTACATTTCCGGGCCTTAACTATATTATTACCTATTCACGCCCCTTCACATTTTAACCCAACAATCCTTAAATAAATAATTCTTTTTATGCTACACAGCTTAATAATGAGCATATTATAAAAAAATGGCGCTAAATAAAAATCGTGCCAAATTTCATTTTGAGTAAAATAAAAAAGTGGCACAACTGAATAAAAATCGTACCAAACTCTATTTTTTGAAAGTAAATTTTTAAAAGGGGAATTCACTTTTTATTATCTATAAATTAATATTTGTAACTTTTTTATATTTTCTCCGTACAATACCTAAAAAATCTTAAGAGAATTAATAGTAACTTAAGAGAAATAAAAAATGAAAAATTTATTTTTATAGAAAAATATTTGCATTTAACAAAAAAACACTATTTTTGAATGTCTCTTAAACGAGACAAAACTTCCTAATTAATATACAATAAAATAAACTATTAGATTAATTTATTAAAATGAAGTTAAAAAATATTCTTACAGGAAAAGCTGCGGGTTTATTTAGCTCAGTAGTAGTATTATCTGTTTTGGCATTCTCATCTTGCCAAAAAGATACAGCGGTAAAGCCGGCAAGTGTACTTCAAAAAACCACACAGGATGCAACGACAACATCGGGGAGCGCCACCACTCAAACATCGGCAAATACCGCCACTCAAACAACATTACCTCAAACCACTGTTAGCAATGTATCAAATGCTATTGTAACCTACAAAACTTCTCAGCCAATTTCCTATACAGGTGTTAATAACATTACCATCAGCGGCCTTTCAATTACTGCAGGTTCAGTGCCGGCAATATCACTTACAAACTGTATTAATGTACATATTAAAGCCTCCCGTTTTGTTAACGGTACAACTGTTACTGCTGTTGGTGTATATCTGTATAACTGTACAAATGTTATTATCGACAGCTGTTATTTTAATAACCTGGCGAGCGGTGTTGTTGCTTCAACAAGTACAGGTATATATATAGCCAATAACCAAATGTTAAATATGCAGGGGCCTATGCCGCGCGGACAATTTGTTCAATTTATTTCGTGCTATGGTGCAGGGAACTCAATAATGTCGAACAAGTTCGAGAACATATTAGGGTCAAGTAACCCGGAAGATGCTATAAATATTTTTCAAAGCAATGGTACATCTGCAAGCCCCATAACTATTGCCTATAACTGGATACGGGGCGGCGGCCCAAGCAAAACCGGAGGCGGTGTAGCGCTAGGCGATGGCGGTGGAAGCTATCAAACCGCTTTTGAGAATATTTTAGTGAATCCGGGCCAGTACGGAATAGCCATAGCAGCCGGTACTGTAATGTCAATTTTAAACAATAAAATATATGCCGCGCAAACATTGTTTACTAATATAGGCACCTTTGCGTGGAATCAATATCCAACAACCAGCGGATGCTCTATTACAACAATTAGCGGTAACGCGGTAAACTTTACAGCTGCCGGCGGTTATCAAAACTCAGGCTGGGATGGAGGCAATTGCGGCGCTATCAGCGGCTGGAGCACTAATACCTGGGGCGCCAACATTACAGCGGCCATACTCCCTGCAACAATTATAACCATGCAATAGGTTCATAACTCTAAAAAACAGCCGGAGATCGTCTTACGGCTGTTTTTTAGCCGCATTTAAACGGATATTACCGGAATAGTCGTTTATCAGTTAGGTCTTCGGCATTATCCCAACCTGCGGTATTGTAACGCCCATACCATAAATTGAGCATCAGCAAGGCAAGCAGTCCGGGTTTATTGCGGGGCCGTGACGCAAGCCAATTTAATGTTGTGTATAATTCCCAGCCCATATTTTCAAAATCCATCGTGTTTATTATTTTTACTGAGTTAACCGACATTTGTTTTTTTTCGGTTTCGGGTAACCGGATAAAATCAACAACCTTTTGCTGCATTTCTGATACATTTCCGGGGCTGAAGCTATAACCATTGACCTCTTCTTTTAACAATGTACCGGCAGCGTTTACTCTATCACTTAATAATACAGGTAAGCCGGCTGCCATGGCCTCGTTTACAACCAGGCCCCAGCTTTCGGCCCAACTGGGCAAAATTAATGCGTCAGATGTATGCAGGTGTTTAAGCACTTCTTCATTGGGCATGGCCCCCAAAAATTCTATTCTTTTTAACAGATTTAGTTCGGCGATTTTTTTTAATTCGTTAAGTAAAGGTCCATCACCAATTATTACCAGCCTGTAACCGGGGTTATTTTCTTCAACAACGCGCCAGGCCTTTAATAAATTTTCAATATTTTTTATCGGCACCAGCCTTGCCACGCAAATAATTGTTTGGTTATCAAATGTCTTTTCACCTTTATATTTAAAATGTTCATTATCTATGCAGTCATATCCGTAAAAGAAATGTATCTTTTTTTTATTAAGCAGTGCCGCATATCCTTCTTCATAATCGGTTGATGGTAACCATAAAGCATCGATTTGCCTTATGATCAAATTCTTTATCCCCTGAACTAAAATATTTCTCTTAACATCAGTGGCCTTTGCATCGTCAAACATTATAAACTTCCGGTTGTTTTTTTTCGCCCATCTTAACGCCAGGGCGCCCGAATAAAAAACTATCGACCCTGCAATAATTATGTCCGGCTTAATTTCATTCAGCTTCGAAAATATTTTGTCTTTTATCTGATACTTCGTTAATTGCCCGTTATTATTATCCGGAAAAAGGCAATCCCACCATGCTTCGGTTTTGTTATACGGGTCAAACTCATAAGGTGAGCCTTTGCCAAACAGTTCAACTGCATAAAGCTCCATATTATTTGTGGCCAAAAAATTTCTTAAATAAATGATCCTTCGCTTCCAATAGGCCCTTAAGTCGGTATGTATGATCAATATTTTCATTTTGGCTGAGGGCTTTTATTATCATATGCCGAAATATATTGTCCGCTTTCAGCTAGTTACCGGGGATTATTTAGTTTGCCTGGTTATGGAGATAGGGTTTGTTTTTTGAATAAAGCTCATTTTTCTTGTATTTATCATACAAAAGCGGGAACAATGTTTTTACCCAGAGTTTAATAAAGATTATAGGTAATGATAATGGAAAATGCTCCCAGGTATAACGTAAAAACTGCTTATACCCCAAACCTTTCGGGCTATACAAATACTCCACCCGCTTTTTTAAAGGTGTTCCATGCGGCAGCCAGGTCATTACATGGTCGTTATCGCAGCAACCGTAATATCCCGGGGCAACCCATGCTTTAACGCCATTTTTTATACCGGTTAATGTATAATCATAATCGGCTATCCCATGAGTGTATAATTCTGATAAAATGCCGATCTTTTTTACAGTCGCTTTATCAACCAGCATAATATTGGCATTGCCAATTTCGCATGGTTGTAACTTTGTGTTATCGGGTCTCAGGAATATCGCTTTTCCTGTAAGTTTATTGGTTAGTTTTAAGCCGCCATAAGTTATATACTGAGAAGAGTTATCTAAAACGGTACCCATTATTATATTTTCTTTATAATTTGATAAGCTACGGGCCGCCATCAAATCTTTAACAGCGCCCGGCTTAAGCACAACATCATCATTAAGCAATAAAAAAAAGTCATAATCTTCCATGGCTATTACCCGTTTCCAAAGCGTACGCATTCCGCCGGCCCAGAATAAAGCGCCCGACCCTTTTTCGACATGAACAGCGGGAAAGTGAGATTTAACATACTCGCCTGTTCCATCGGGTGAATTATCGTCTAAAAGATACACATCCAGTGTGCAACCGTCCGGAATTTCCTGGTTAACAATACTTTCTAAAAATCTGCTCGTTGTTTTTAGTCTATTATATGAGCAGCTTAGCACGGCTATTTTCATATTATTACAGGTAATATTTTTATATACTTTAAAATATCCTTAATTGTTTGCGGCTATAATTTTCTTCTTTTCAGTCTCTGTAAAAGTTAATGGTGAAAATTTATGTGGTTTTTCTAAAATTGTTCTGTAAATAGATAATAGGTCATTGGTTATTTTTTCCTGGTCGTGTCTTAGCAGGGCGCGTTCCCGTGCTTTTGCACCAAAAGCAATAGCTTTATCATAATTATCCTTCAACTCCATAATTGCGCCGGCCATGGCATACGGGTCGCCGTCCTGTATTAAAATACCTTCTTTGTCGTCTTCCATCAGGCTACCCGTTCCGCCTGCGTTTGTAGCTATACACGGTACACCCAAAATTAAAGCCTCGCACAAGCTGTTAGGGCTATTCTCTATATGCGAAGTGGCGATATATAGGTGCGAGTCCAGTAACCCGTCAATCAATTTTTGCTCATTTACCATTCCCCAAAATTTAATATTTCCCGACACCGGATGCTTATTGCCCTTTGACGCTATTTGCACAACCTCATCGTTTAATTTAATGCCTGCAACCTGCCATTCGTAGTCAATATTAATACTATCAAGCAAGCGCGCACAGTCTAATAAGGTTTCCAATCCTTTATAAATATTCCCCCAAATGGTGGTAAACAATTGCAGTTTGGCAGAGGGTTTAAATAACCATTTATTGGTATAAAACCCGCTTCGTAAAATTTCATCATTGTGGTAGTACCTGGCAGGAGGCGCCAGAACCTTTGTTACCCGTCTGTCCCACGCAGTACGGCCTATAAAATGCTTAGTATTTTTATAAATATCCTGTTCTCTATCTGCCACTTTTTTAAACAGCATATAAACATGTATAAATGTCCTGGAGAAAAGGATGCTTTTAAGTTTTGAATACTTCATTACATCAAACCAGGAAATTTTTGAAAAGAATTTGTACCGGTAAACCGTAATAGTTCCCTGGATTGAAACCACTGTAGGAATGTCGTTATATTTTTGAACCAAACCAAACGCGCCTTCGGTTCCGTGTATATGGATAAGATCAGGTTTAACTTCTTTTATAACCGCTAAAAGCAACCGTATATCCTGTTCGGTTTCAATGGCATTTAACAATCGCCGCTGTATTTTGGTTAAGGTACCATGCCTATACACTTCAATAGGGTAATAAGTAGTAGCTCCCAACTTGAATGGCGCTACTTTTTTATCATGATAGAATGCTATCGAAAGATCGACCTTATTTTGAATATTTTTTTCAAGGGATTTTATCCAGCCTATACCTTCGTAGTTATTGTTTAAATAACCGTCACTTAAACCGGGTGATAAAGAAAACCATAAAACTTTCATATTAATTTTATTTAATTGATCAAGGTGGCTTTTCATCATCCACCATAATGTATATTTATTTATTGAGCCATAACCATTTTAGTGTTTCTTAGCCCGACCCGATCAAATTCAACCTCACGGTTGGCAAACCAAGGCAGGGAATAATGATATAAAAACAAAAAGCATAGAATGATAGAGGTTACGAAAATGCATTCGCCAAAGCCGCAAATAAGAATAACTATAAGGCTGTAAATACTTAACTCGATGCTGCGGGTATTTTTTTTGAAAAAAAGGTAACATCTGTATAGTAAAAAACATAAGCCAATGGCGCCAAACTGGGCCATAAATACGAATATGCCATTTGACAGGTTTAAGTGTTTGATGAGCGGTATAGTTTCATTATAAATGTTAGACACTCCCCAGATCAGGTCATAACCGAATACCCCCGCCAGGTACAGGATGCTGGCAAACCTGTTTAATGGCATTGTTTGGCCATGCTGAACATACCAGTCGCTTAATGTTTGGATATTTTTCATGTCGTCCAAATCCTTATTATAAGTTGCCGCTATCTTATCAAACATAAAAGGCATCATTGATGCCAAAACGCACAATATTGGCCCGACAAAAAACATTATAGTAATAAATTTTGCTCCTCTTCCCCTAAAGTATAGAAGTATTATAAAAGCGAAGGCGACGAAAGTAGTTGTTGAAAACGTGGTAACTATAGCCAGCATTACCCATTTGGCCCGCTTGTCAAAATTGAAATTATTGGTTACCAGATGCATCAATAGCCCCAGGTTCAAAAAGAAGCCAAATGCGCCGGGTTCCCATGCAAAACCCGAGTTGCGGGTATGGTGAATTTTTACATAGGTGAAACCCAAAAAATTAACATACCCGTTAAAGTGGGCGTGAGGCAAGTTGATGGCTTTCCCCAGGGCATAAACGGCATCTCCGGCTACCAGTTGTAAGCAGTATAGCGGTAAAGAAAGAATTGCGAGATGAAAAATTACTTTAGTAAGGTAGTATATTGCCTGGTCCCTTAAAACTGCGCAAAAAAGAAAACTTGTGAAAATATACTTAAACAGAAATAGAATATCATTAAGGTAGTAACCGGTTGGTAAATGAATTAAAAAGACTGACCGCAACGTGCAAAAGGCTATATATATCAACGAAAATTTTCCGAATAATTCTAAATCGCTTTTGTGGAACCGTGCTTTTTCAAAACCAACCCACAACAAAATTATATCAATTATAACCCAGCACATATTGGTAAGGTCAAAAAACGAGGCTTTTGCCGAAAGGATAACAAAAAGTAAAGTGACGAAATAATACATACCTAATTTTGTTTTGTTTCAAAAGCCAATTGGGGTTCCATTAACTCTTCTTTTGGTAATTTCTGTTCTGCTTTTAATACACAATTAATTTCCCTTCTCCATACAAAAACCTGGATAAGGGACCAGAGCATATTAGAGTATACGAGTGAGTTTAGCCCCCAATGAAAATACCTGATAAAAAACAGCACCAGGGGCACATGTAAAATGGCGGTTATGGCCGAAACTATTGCCTGCATTTTTACCCTGCCTGTGCCATTTAATACAATTGAATAGATGGAGGTAAACAGGTTCACGCTGAAATAAACAACCATTGTTAAACTAAGTGCAAATGGCACCTGTATTTTTTCGCCCACCCATAATTTAAATACCGGAACAATTAACAATTGCTGCAATACAATAACGCCTAAAAAAAGACCGGCTATCTTCACCAATTTCCTGATACTGCCTGTTATCCAGGCAAAATCGTTCAGCGCGAACGCGTTGGTAAACGCGCTCCAGTAAGTGTTCAGGATAATGCTGAGGATTAAGCCCGCTGTTGAAAAATATTTAAATAAAAGGTTGAATAAGGTAACGTCCGATCCGCCAAATTCACGGGTTATGATCAGTTCGGTAGTCGAGTAAAGAAAAACGCCTGCTATTTGTACAATAAAGAAGGCGAAACTTAGCCCGAACAAGGATTTGCTTTTTGCCAGGTTTATATATTTGAATGATGGCCTGATGCGTGCATATTCAGTTTGAAATAATATTATTGTATAAATCAGCAATACAAATACGGGCAGTACGGTTTGAGCCAGGGCCAGGGCGAACATTGAACCATGCAAATATTTGCTAAAGAAGATAATGGGGATAAGAGGGACAAAATTACATACCAACAGGATGAAGTTTGATTTATAAATTTTTTGATCGCCCTGCAGGACGGAAGAAATAGGCTTTAAAAAAAATTGCAGCAGCAGCCCGATAAAAACCGCAGCTACAGTTAATGTCAATTCTTTTTCATCAAGTTTTGTATTAAATATGGAGTTCCAATGGACAAACTTTAAAAGAATGCCAAATAACAGTAAAATCGGAACCATTATAATAAATAAAATAGCGTATGTTGATGACACGGCTATTTTAGCCTCTTTATAATTTTTCACAGCCAAATATTCAGCTATCTTATTTCTCAATCCATTGGCTAAACCAATATCTAATATGCTGATCCAGCTCACGGTTGACGAAATGGCGAGCCAGATACCATACTTATTTGTATCAAGCAGTTTTAGTGAAAATGAAATGGTAAGGAACGCAATTATAATACTTATAGCTTTTAAAAGAAAAGAAACAGCGATATTGAAATTTACCTTTGTTGTCCTTTCCTTACTTCCCTTAATTAATGAGTTGATATATTTTTTTAATTTTATCACTGTATATAATTTATTTCATTATCGCCTCAATAATTCAAACAACTACTATTCTTATGTTTCTCCTATGTTTAAGGAAATAGTAAATTAAAAGCTGACAACTTTTTGCACTTTCAGTTTCTATAGTAGTTTTCATATCTGTATCCTTCGCTGTCTCTTCCACCGGTTAAACCGTTAAATATGATGTTCATTTTAGGAAGTAATTCTTCTGCATGCAGTTTTTGAATAAAAGGAAATAGGGTTTTTGAGGTATGGTTATAACGAACCAGGTAAAGGGTGATATAACAATGTTTGGCAAGTGTTATAGCGTCGTTAACGGAATGGACGGGAGGTGTGTCAAACAGTACCTGGTCATATTCTGCTTTTAATTTTTCAACCAGGTTGCTAAATAATTTCTGGTCCAGAAGTTCAGAAAAATCATCAATAAACCCGCCGCTTGCAATAATTGAAAGGTTGGGGTGCTGATCGCAATTTTGCACTATCTTTTGTATGTCAGCCTTCCCCTTCAGGTAATCAGTTAATCCCGGTGTACCGGGCAAACCAAATATTTTACTAATATTGGGCTTATAAATATCCATTTCAATCAAAACAGTTTTTTTAGAAGTATTTGCCAGAGCGACCGCGAGATTGCTGCTGATAAAGCTCTTTCCTTCGTTCGCCACGCTTGAGGTTATAAGGATTGCCGCATTTTCAGGATCCGGAGGATTGAGCGAAATTAGCCGTGAACGCAAATGCCTGAATTGTTCGATCAATATAAAATTGTCTTTGTTATTTTTATTATTGAAGATAATCGGCTCTGCCAGGTCCAAAAAACTAAACTCGGCAAGAACAGGGATGCCGGTGTTTTGTTCAATTTCTTTGCGGCTGTGAACCGCGTTTTTTACCAGGTCTTTTCCGTAAATAAACCCTGCCGGGAAAAGTAAGCCAACCAAAAAGGCTACCCCAAATGGGATATATTTTTTTGAAGCTTTTAACGGAAGTATATGGGCAGCATCAACTAAACGAACATTTGAAGTTGATGAAGCATAAGTTAATGATATTTGCTCACGCTGTTGCAATAAATAATTATATAAAGCCGCTTTGTTTGATTGCTGACGGCCCATGCCGGCCAGTTGATGCTCCTGTACGGGGATGTTTTTTATGGAAGATTGAACATTTGATTTAAAACCCTGCAACGACTGCCTGGTAGTAAGCAATGAGGCTTTAATGTTTTTTATATTTTCTTTAACGGCAGCTTTAAGTGTGGTAATTTGATTGTTCAATGGCTCGAACGCCGGATTCTTTTCGGGTAATGTAGCAAGCAGTTTGTTCCGCTCCAGTTGTACATCTGATAACTTTTGCACCAGGTCAACAAGGTGCTGATCTGTAATGCCCAATGTTGATGGAACGCTGCTGTTATTTCCCGGTTGATTTAAATAATCTTCTATTTTATCAATAATGTTTAGCTGGGTATTAATATCATTCAATTTTTCACCATTCAATTGCATCTGTTGCAGGTATATTTGGGATTGTGCATTGACATCAGTTAATTCATTTTGACTGCGATAACCCTCTATTTTGCTCTCTGTATTATTTAGCTGCCCTGAAAGCGAATCGATCCTGTTGTCGATAAATTGAAGTGTGTTTTTTGCGATCCTGTTTTTTTCGGTGACTTCCGCCTGCCTGTAAAAGTAGATCAGGTAGTTTATGAAATCTTCCCCTCTTTTGACGTCGTTATCATTAACCGAAATATTGATAACTGTGGCCGGTTTTTGCTGCGCCTCTATCTTTAACGAATTCTGATAATTTAAAATGGTTGCCTCGGGGTCTTTTATTCCCACCTCCACAACGCTATCAACGTAATGTTTAATATTATTATTTGCTGTTATGGCCCAGGAACCCGTTCTATCGGTCATTATATCGCCGAAATGATGCATTACCTGGTTGTTACTACCGCCTGTCAGGATAAATGTATTTGTATCGATAATTTTAAATTTGAGGTTTTGTGGCGTAATTGGCGTAGTATAGTTTAGCAAATTTACTTTGATAGGGCTCATGCCATATATGTCCCGATCTTTGAAAAGGCCGTGTTTTATTTTATAATTGGCCCATAGCTGGAAATGATCAACAACCTGTTTTATGACCTGGTTTGATTTTAATATCTCCATTTCATTTTCTACTACTTTTGGCGCATTCACCTCATCAAGTTGCTGAAAATCAACTAATGAGGTTTTCTCGGCAGGGGCGCTGTCATTAATATCCTGAATTTCAAGGGTGGCCATAATTTCGTAGGTAGGCGGCACATATTTATGATAAATAAGCGCACCTATTATTGCAATAGCAAAGGAAATGGCAAACAAAGGCCAATAATTGCTATACCTGGCAAGTAACGGCCTCAAATTAATAACGTCGTTGTTATCATTGGTTTGAGGATACTTATTATTAGCTATTGATCGGTCAATCATAATTTTAAATGAACAGAGAAAATTTAGTGATGATATACAATGAATGCCGAAAGCACAATTGCCGCAATTGAAAGTGCGGTAAGGCCTAAGGTGGCGCGCTTATAGTTTCGGCTTACAGAATCATATTTAGTTTCACCAGGATCTATATATATAACATCATTATTATGTAAATAATAATAGGGCGAGTTAAACAGTAATTTTTTAGTCAGATCAATATTGTAATACATCCTTTTGCCATCTTCCTCGCGTATCAGCAAAGCATTGTTTCTGTTCGCGGTGATGTTCAGGTCTCCGGCCATACTTATAGCCTCGTTAATAGTTATCCGCTCGTTTTGAATGTTATATACATTGGGCCTTAGCACATCGCCAAGAACCGAGATCTTGAAATTTAAAACGCGAACATTTACAGTAGGGCTTTTAAGATAGGTTAACAGGCTATTTGTTAGTTCCTTCGCTACCTGGTCAGTTGTTATTCCGGCAACTTTCATATTACCAACCAGGGGCAATTGAACATTGCCGTCCGCATCTACCTTAAAGCCATACACCGGATTTATAGCATCGGGGTTCGCGCCAATAACGCGGTTGGTGCTGGTGTTAAAAACCGAAGCCGCTTCCTGGTTGCTGGGGCTAATTACATTTATTCCCAAAATATCACCAGGCTGAATTTTAAACGGTATATAGTTATTAATTTTTTCTTCGTGAAAACCGGTGTGATCCAGGTTTTGAAAGTATGATACGTTTTTATATTCCTCGTCTTTAAATACACTACAGGAAGAGATAAACAGAGAAAGTGCCAATGTAGTAATTAGCGTAATATTGTTTTTCATAGTAGTTATCATATTCTTTTCATAATAGTTGTTTAAACATAAAAACATATTGTTCGGTTGTGGTATAGCCTGCCTTGTCGTAAAATCCATATGAAGGCATATAGCGGTTCGTCATCAGCACTATTGAGCCGGTTTGATTTTCATTTGCATATTGTTCGCAAAAGCCTATCAGTTTTTTACCATAACCCATTCGTTGTTTTTCACCTGATATAAAAAATTCATCGATCATAAATTGTTTATCCGTCCACCAGGTTTTGGTATGGCCAAAAGTTGCGCCTACTGCCAGTTCTTCGTCATACAAAACAAAACCAGCAAATTGGTTGCATCCCATATATTCTGAAAGGTATTGTTTCGCTTTCTCATATGTCCAGTTGTAGTTCCACGGCGGCCCGTTATAGGCTTTTAAAAAAGCAGATACACAATCACCCAGATTTTCTATTGTTACAGGTACTATCATCTTTATAAAAATTACATTCATGCCGTGCTTTTAAGCGGCAGTTTAATTTGCTGTTCAGTGCTTTCGATACCGCTATAAGTACCGTTTAATGTTTTTTTTTCCTTTGAATTTGTTACCCTGTCATCTAAAGCATCACTCAAAACAGCAGCAAATACTTCAACATTTGGCGGCAAAATCATGGTTAAGTGATCGCCGGGTACATCATATCGTTCAACGCCTTTCAGCGCATACTTTTCCCACCCCAAAAACTCAGTATCATAAACATAATGCACGCATATCCTCGCTTTAAACAGGTAAACCTTACCATCAAAAGGCTCCATTTTGTAGTTTCTGAAAGCATATAAATGCTTGTCTTTTATCTTTTTAATAAGATGGTAAAAGTTTTTAGTTTCCCTTTTATCAAAATATTTTGATAAAAACCCGGGCGAAGGGTTCTTATTTTGGTTTTTAAAATTCGCGATAGGATGGAGTATTGACGACTTTAAAAACGATAATAAAACAGGCATGTTCCTTTTAACCTTTTTAGGCAAAATGTAATACCAATCTTTATATTCTGATTTTTCGGCGTCGGTATCAAACATTATCAGTTTTTCCATTTGTTTGCCCATGGCGGCCATTTGTTTACGTATTTCCAGCGCAACATAACCGCCAAATGAATAACCTGCTAAAAGATATGGCCCGGAAGGGTTATGCCGAATGATCTCGCCGAGATAGAATTTTGCAATGTCAGGCAAGTTATCAAGCGGCTCATCAATACCATTCAGCCCTACTGCCTGTAACCCGAAAATGGGCCGGTCTTTATCCATTACAGCAGCCAGGTTGCTAAAATTAAGCACATTCAACCCCTCTCCATGTATAATATACAACGGGGGTTTGGCTCCGGTGGGCTTAATGGGCACCAAACACGTGTAGGTTGTTTCTTTTTTGTCGTTATCAATAAAATTTGCAAACGAGCGGATGCTGGGATATTTAAAGAGCACAGCCAGCTGAAAACTCCGCCCCAGCTTTTTTTTCAGTTTCGATAAAATTTGTACCGCCATAAGCGAATGCCCGCCAAGCGCAAAAAAATTATCATCCGCGCTTACAACATTCAGGTTCATACACTCCTGCCAAATAGCCGCTAATGTTTTTTCTGTTGCCGTTTCGGGTAGTAAAAAACTTTTTTTGTGCAATAAGTTCTCTGTAAAATCCGGCAGGGCATTTCTGTCTATTTTGCCATTCGAATTGAGGGGCATTTTGTCTATTTCCATCCATATGGCCGGAACCATATAATCAGGAAGTTTAGTTTTCAAGTAGGTAATTATCCGTTCCTTTTCAAACTTTCCATTAGGAACAATATAACCCATTAGCCGCTTATTGCCATCTGTGGCTTTTTTGGCAATTACAACAGCGCTTTTAACCAGTTCACTTTTATTTAACACACTCTCTATTTCGCCCAGTTCAACCCTGAAACCATTAATTTTTACCTGGTTATCCTTACGGCCTAAAAATTCCATGTTAAAATCAGGCATCATCCTGCCGGTATCCCCTGTGCGGTACATTCTTCCGCCTAAATCTGTATTAAAATGATCGGGAATAAATGCCGCATTGGTTTTTTCGGGGTCATTGGCATACCCGCGCGCTACGCCTGCGCCACCTATATACAGGTCTCCAACTTCGCCAAAAGGCACGGTTTGCAACTGTTCATCCAGTATATAGAAAAAATTATTGTTAAGGGGCTTACCATAGGGGATACTCCGCCATCCGGGGTTTGTATCTTTTACCACATAAAAGTTCGACCAAATGGTTGCTTCGGTCGCGCCACCCAGGCTTACAAATTGAGCCTGCGGAAAAAACTTTTTTGCCCTGCCGGGCAAATCCACCGGAATCCAGTCGCCACTCAAAAAAATTGTTTTTAATCCCTCATATTTATAGTTTGGCTGTTCTTGTTCAAGATTTTGAACCAGGTAATCTAAAGTAGTGGGAACGGAATCCCAAAAAGTTATTTTGTTATCTACCAGCATGCCCTGCAATAGCCGTACATCCTGAATTTCTTTATTCCCGGCAATAACTATTGTACCACCTGCGGCAAGTATTCCAAAAATATCATAAACCGATAAGTCAAAGCACATTGAGGTAATAAATAACAGGCGGTCTTTTGCCCCGATATTAAACTGACCGTTAACCCATTGGATAAGATTAACCACGCTATGATGTTCGATCATTACCCCCTTGGGCCGGCCGGTTGAGCCGGATGTATAAATTGTATAAGCTAATTGAGTTGAAGAAACCTTCAGTGAAGGATTATTTTCGTTTGAACCTTCAGGGTTCATGAAATTAATTTTTAGAAATCGTTCTTTACCTACAATAGTCTTTAACGGATAATTGATGTTTGAGATGACCATTTTCAACTTTGACTGATTGAAAATATATTCCTGCCTGTCAACAGGATATTCAGGATCGATAGGCACATACGCGCCGCCGGCTTTCATTATAGCCAGCATGCCTATTACCATATCAAAATCGCGTGATATCAATAGCCCGATATTATCTTCGGGTAAAACACCTTCAGCTAACAGAAAATGGGCAACGCGGTTAACTAATTTATTTAATTCATCATACGTAATTTTGTTAAGGCCTTTTTGCATAGCGGTTGCGTTAGGGGTATTAAGCACCTGCTCTTCAAAAAGCCTAAAAATTGTTTTTTCTTTAGGGTACGGAACAATGGTATCGTTAAAATAATTCATGATTTATTACTCTTGCTGCTATTCGTATTGATTTTTGATTAAATACCCTGAATCTTTTAATATCCTTTCTTTGTTAAACAACTCAACATCAGCGTTTACCATTTCTTCAACCAGGCTTTGTAAATCATATTTAGGGCGCCAGTTTAATTTCTGCTGGCATTTTGCAGGGTCACCGATCAAAAGATCAACCTCAGTGGGCCTGAAATATTTAGCATCAACAGCCACAATTATTTTACCTGTTTCCAGTAAATAATCAGGATTGCTGCAACTAACTACATATCCAACCTCATTAATACCGGTGCCTCTGAATTCTACAGTAATTCCTAATACGGCAAATGCAAGCCTGATAAATTCACGCACGGTGGTGGTAACACCGGTAGCTATAACAAAGTCGTCAGGTTTTTCTTGCTGCAATATCAGCCACATTGCTTCCACGTAATCCTTGGCGTGCCCCCAGTCGCGTTGCGCATCCAGGTTACCGAGGTGAAGCTTGTCCTGCAGGCCCATAGCTATTTTTGCGGCCCCGCGGGTAATTTTACGGGTTACAAATGTTTCGCCGCGCAGCGGGCTTTCATGATTGAACAAGATGCCATTGCATGCAAAAAGATTATATGATTCACGATAGTTAACGGTTATCCAGTAAGCATAGATTTTGGCTGCGGCGTATGGAGAGCGCGGATAAAAGGGCGTGGTTTCGCATTGCGGTACGGCCTGTACCAGGCCATATAGTTCAGAAGTTGACGCCTGGTATATTTTGGTTTTCTTTCCCAGGCCTAAAATTCTTACAGCTTCCAATATCCTGAGGGTCCCGATCCCGTCTACATTCGCGGTATATTCAGGCGTGTCGAAGCTCACTTTCACATGCGACATCGCGCCCAAATTATAGATCTCATCAGGTTGTGTTTGCTGAATGATCCGGATAAGGTTTGTTGAATCGGACAGGTCGCCAAAATGTAACACAAAATTCCGGTTAGGCTCATGCGGGTCCTGGTATAAATGGTCAATACGGTCTGTATTAAATAAAGAGCTTCTTCGTTTAATGCCGTGAACTATATAGCCCTTTGCTAATAAAAATTCTGCTAAATACGATCCGTCCTGGCCGGTTATTCCTGTAATTAAGGCGACTTTTTTCATAGGTTTTATTTTAAACTTTTTTCATAGGTTTTATTTTAAATAAATATCGTGCCAGTTAATAAATAAATTTATTTATTACTCAATAATGATTAATTTAATAAGGAAGAAATTGTTTTATAAGAGATATAATTTATTTTCCCACTGGTTGTTAAATAGTGCTTGAGGATAAAAGGGCCCAGATCACCTTAATTTTCAGGATTCTGAAATTATTATATTACAAGTTATTAAGGTGAGCGTGGCCAACAAATGCTGCCAACTTTCAATTTATTGGCAAACAGCGTTTATTTGAAACAACAAGCCAACGTATTATTTGTTAATATCAATAAGGATTTTTTATAAAAAACTTTGATCAGCAATAAATGAACGCGGCCCTATTTATTATATTCATCAGCTTATTTTATCCAGTGCACAATATTGATCCGGGAGGAAAGGGGAGAATTACATACAGTTCATTTTATGTTAAGAAAAGATCAAACAAAAATGATCCGGGATACAGTATATCAAGGCCAATTGTTTTATTTAACAGGCATGATATGACGATAAGCGGCCTGGCAATAACAGGCGGAAGCAGCCCTGCTATCACGTTAAAAAACTGTAGCGGTATCCGCATAACCGCTAATAAATTATATAACGCAACAGATGTTGGGATACATCTTTATCAATGTAAAGACATTACCGTTGACCATAATTTTATTACCGATGTGAGTACAGGGGTATACGTTCAGCAGAACAGCGGGGGCGGCATCGTTATAACTGATAACCGCTTTTTAAATATGCTCGGCCCGTTACCACGCGGGCAGTTCGTTCAGTTTAATAATGTTAATGGCCCCCGGTGTTTAATAGCGAATAATCTATGCGAAAACGAGCCGGGGAAAAGTTATGCTGAAGATGCCATAAGCTTATATATGAGCAACGGTGCTCCCGGAAGCCCGATAACGGTTAGAAATAACCGGATACGGGGCGGGGGCCCAAGCAAAACAGGGGGAGGGATAGCTTTGGGCGATGCCGGCGGCAGCTATCAACTGGTTGAAAACAACGTCCTGGTTAACCCGGGGCAATATGGTATTGGCGTGGCGGGAGGGACCAATATGCAAATTTTAAACAATAAAATTTATGCCGGAAAAAACACATTTACCAATGTTGGTATATCTGTATGGAATCAATACCAAAGTTCGTGCGCTATAATTGTGGTTCGCGGAAACGAGGTAAACTGGACAAACTCAAAAGGTGTATCAAACCCGGCATGGAATAGCGGCAACTGCGGGGTGGTTGAGGGATGGGATAATAATGTATGGAACTCAAAAATAAATTCCGGCATTTTGCCCAATGTTTTGATCTATCCTTAAAGCAGGGCGTTATTATGCCTGTAAAATCGTCAATTGACTACACTTGCTTTTAGCGGGGCCATTATTTCTTCGGCATGAGTGTTTTTTGCAATACTTACATTGGTTTTTGGTTGCCTGAACGTAAAAAGCCACCACATTTTAAATTGCATGCAGAAGTTATAAATAGCGATAGGGATGACAATACCGCTTGTCCATATGGCAATAACCAACAGCGGAACATACGTGATCTTTAATACATTCACCAATACTATCCTTGCAATCGTCATTATTATTATCTGCATACAGTAAATGTATAAGGAGTGAAAACCTATTACCCGTAAAAATCTTAGGGCATTATATTTCTGCAACAGGAATGAAAAACTGACCGAGATCATACAGCCTACCAGCGCTTCCAACAAAAAGAATAAAGGCATTTTATGTTCAACATAATTTATCCCATCCGGCCCGCCATGCATATTGTATGATGCAAACCGGTATTGCAATACTAAAAACAGGGCAAGCAACGGGAAGAATATTTTAAATGACGAAAAGCGCCTCACATTTTCCTGGTCAAGTACGGTATTTGAGATCAGATCGCCGATGGAGAAAAACACATAATATTCAAAAATATCGGTTAATGAGCCTGCGTTTAAATCGTTAATATGAATATATGCGGAAATTGTATAAAGAGCTAAACCAACTATAAGTTGTTGGGGTGGTTTTATTTTAAGCCAGGTCCGGGTAGCGGCATAAATAACGCTGATAAAAAATAACGAGTTCAAATACCAAAAGTGGCCCGTTTTCCTGGCGTCGATAAGCAAATTCACGTAACTTATAGCAGTGGTTCCATTGTGCGTGAAACGCGAAGTAAGCAGCGAAAATGTAATTTCAATAAAACCCCAAATCAATAAAGGGTAGAATATAGCATCAGCACGGTAAAGAGAGTAGCCTTTAAGCCCCTTTTTTTTGAGGCCGCCCGAAATAAATACACCCGAAACTATAAAAAATAAGGGCATCCTGAAGCCGTACAAAAAAACGCTTAAATAAGTTATGGCGGGATACGAATCTAAAGCCAATCCACGGTTTTGCAATATGGAAAGGCAATGGCCAAAGCCAACCAGTATGATACTGATCCCTTTGTCGCTGTCAATCCAGACCCATCGCTTTTCCTGTAAGATAGATCTCGTGTTAAAAATTTTCATAATTCCACAGGTATAAGTGATTTATGGAGAACAATAAATAGAGAAAAAAAGTTTCGTATGAATTTATTCTTATAGCATATTTTCTACATAAAATCGAAATAAAGCTACACATATTAAGCCATACTCCGTATTAACAATAAAAAACAATAAATAATTAATTAATAGATTAAAAACTTTTATAAATCATCTATGTTTATTCTATCGTGAACTTAATTATTTATAATTTAATTGTTTTGTTAATTAATCTTTAATCTATAATGCCATGAAAACATCTATCTTCCCTGCCCTTATTTTAGGGTGCCTGTTAAGCCTGGCTCTTAACAGTTGTAAAAAATTGCAATCATCCATTAATGCGCCGTCAAACGGAACAAACACGGCAGCTATTAATCCTGTAACTGCTGCTACCGTTTGCAATTATACCTTTAATGACACCACGCTTACGAACCATGCCTGGACAAAAGTATTTGACGATAGTTTTACCGGAGACTTATCCAAATGGTATGCCTATACCGGCGGCGTAACCAACGAAGTAATGTGTAACGAACCGGCAAATGCCCAAATAGTAAACGGTGAGCTGCAGATAGCGGCCCTAAAACAGAATGTAACCGGGCCGACAACAATAGGAAGTTCCACCCAGCAAAATTTCAGCTATACATCGGCTTCAATAGTAAGCAACCAGCAATTTTCTGCAAATCCGTCAACACCAAAAGTAAGGATAGTTGCCAGGGTACAGATAGCTGCGGGTTATGGCCTTACATCTGTATTTGACAGCTACGGACAAAACTGGCCCACAAATGGCCAGATCAACTTTTTCCAGGTGGAAGGAAATGATACCAAAGAATATTCCACCAATTATTACTATGGTACTCAACCAACGGTAAATACTGTGGTAGGAGGCCAGCAGTATAATCCTGTTGATGCGGACCTTTCAAGCTGTTATCATGTTTATATGACAGAATGGAGCCAAAATACGATCAAATATTACCTGGACGGCAAATTGGTTGAAACAAAAAGCGGTGCAGATATAACCCAGCTTTTTAATAAACAAGAGGTTATTAGTTTAAGCTTGCCTATTGGCGGTCTTTATTACAACAACTTCGTACCTGCAAATATTCAGGTTGGTACTATGCACGTTAGCTACGTTAAGGTATTTACATCTAATTAAATGCTATATCGATGTTCGTAAAGATTTGCTGATTTCTATAGGGCTTTAAAAAATTTCATCCAATGAAAAAACCATCAACTATTATGGTTGATGGTTTTTTTCTTGTTAAACAATCACTAAATAAAACTTGGTTTAAATATTTAATCGTAAAAAATAAAATTTGAAACTGAAAGAAAATTAAATGCCTTAAATCGAAAGCCTTAACCATTTTATTTATAATATTTACGCTGTTATTTATTTTTTATAAAAAAATTAATTTAAAAGAAACTTTTTTTCAAGCAGTTGGTTTTTAGCATATAAACAACAACTACAATGAAAAAGATATCCTTATTATTGATGGCGTTTCTCTTTTTTGCGGCATGCAAAAAAGACCATCTATCGGGGTCAGCGACTGACAATTCCCGGAAAACTGATACGCTGCAGGGGGCCATCACCGCAGACCGTACCCTTGACGCTAATAAAAATTATTTCCTTAAAGGGCAGGTGTATGTTAAAAACAATGCGTCGCTCACTATCCCTGCCGGCATCACGGTGTATGCACAGGTAAATAGCCAGCGTTCAAGTAAAAGTGTACTCGTAATAACCCAGGGCGCTAAATTGTTTGTTAACGGCACGGTTGATAATCCTGTTGTATTTACTTCATCGGCCAGTACAAAAACGCCGGGCGACTGGGGCGCGCTTATTTTATTGGGCAAGGCCCCTACCAATGTTGGTATGGGTAATGTAGCCGGCTTACCTATAACCGCAGATACGCAATATGGCGGAAATATTACAGCCGATAATTCGGGCGTGATCAACTATTTAAGGTTAGAATACACAGGCGGCATCAATCCCCCGGCGGAAGATGAGTGGGCGGTTGATAAGGCAAGCGGCCTGGTTATGGCAGGTGTGGGTTCAGGTACCAGAATAGATAATGTAATGGTTAAATACTCAAATGATGATAGTTTCCAATTTGTAGGCGGCACAGTAAATGCAACCCACCTGATCAGTTATAACTGCGGGGATGATGATTTCGACTTTGATTTAGGCTATGCAGGGAATCTCCAGTTTTTAATTGGTTACCGCACCCAGGCATCTTCACAGGCGCTTCGCGCCAATGGTGTAGAAAGTTATAATGATTCGATACCCACTGCCAATACACCTTTAACCCGCCCGGTGATTTCCAACATGACCATTATAGGCCCGAACGGAACGCCGGTAACTAAAACTAACCTGAACCAGGGCGTATATATGCGTAAAGGGACCCGGCTTGCTATACGGAATTCGATAGTTTCCGATTATCCTGAAGGCGCTTTTATGGTTTGCCCAAGAACACGCCCGGCAATATTAGCCGATGACAATGCCGAGTTCAGGAGTAATTTGGTGCAGACAGATACCCTCGCGCGTGCATTTTGTTATGACCAGGGCCTAACCACATCAGTCCCCGATCCGGTATTGGCGACTTTTGAAACAAATTCGGTAAATAATAACACCATTCTAACATTAGCAACTGATTTTAATTTGACCAGGATGTACGGCACCGGTGCGCCCGACCTTACCCTTGCCTCCGGGTCGCCGGCTTTATCAGGGGCCGATTTTACGGGGGTTGATTTTTCAAATTCGTTTTTTAGCCAGGTAAGTTACCGCGGTGCTATGGGAAGTATCAATTGGGCGGTACAAAGTAATTGGGCCGACTGGAGATAGGTTACTTATAATTCCTGAATATATAAAAGCTGATCGGAATGGTCGGCTTTTATTGTTTTTTTTATATTGAATTATTTAGCCGCCGGGTACCATTCGTACAAACGCACGTCAATATTTGTATCGCTGCCATTAACCTGATCACTCATTTTTTTGCAAGGAATGGTATATAAATTTGAGTTTTGACTAAAATAAAAAAGCCTGCAATAATTTGATTTGCAGGCTTTTATTGTAATTTGATATTGAAACTGGCGGAGGAGGATGGATTCGAATTATTTTTGTATTCGATTGATTATTTGATAGTTGTACTGAGTGATAGATTTAGGGATAATGATTAGGATAATAAAACATGAGTGTGTGCAGCCAAACAATTATACATTAAATATTACCTTTCTCAAACCTCTCGGCAGTAACCTTTGGATCAATAAACAGCGGTATAAATCCCGTGACGCTTGTGGCATGGTTATTGCCTAAATAGGTTGCTTCGGATTTTGGTTAAACGTTATATTTGTTTTTATAAATTAAAAAATATTCGTTATATATTAAAGAATGTTCTTTAATAAAAGTTATTCGGTCGCAAAAACATGATGTTAGAAAAAATCCTTATTGTAGAAGATGAACCTTTAATGCTTAATTTTTTGGATTTTCGTCTTACTAAAAGCGGATATGATATACGGATCGCAAAAGATGGAAGAGAAGCCGAAGAATATATAGATAACGAACCCTTTTCTATTATTATAATTGATCTGATGATCCCCTTTGTATCAGGGCTGGAACTGCTGGCTAAGAAAAAAGAGACCGCCTACAATAAAAATACCCCAGTTTTAATCATATCATCGTATACACAAAAAAGTATTATCGCGGAGGCCTACTCCTTAGGCGCCGATGATTTTATTCCAAAACCCATTGATATAGAAGATCTTATAACAAAAGTCAAGATTTTACTGAATAAATGTAAAATAGCCGTTTAGGTTAGGCGCAATGCTATTTTATATTTTAGGAATCTGGATACTTCCGGATATATTTAAAGCATACCCTACTATCATTATAGTGGCGGTAATGGTGATTGGGCTTTCTATACTGGCGAGCATTATTGTTTATTTAATTATTTTTTTTGGCCGGGTGCGTGCCTCCTATATTGATTTAAAAACCACAAAAGCCCGCAAGTTAATTTCTGATAAACTTAATCACTATCTATTTTTTATGGAGAGTGTTGGTAATGTTACCCGTGACGATTTAAGACGTGTGGCAAAGGAGTTAAATAAGATAACGGTGTTAAAGTTTAAAAGCAGGCTGGTAAGGCAGTTACTGATAGACCAATTGGTTTACTTTAAGAAAAATTTTACAGCTCAAACCAGCATAGCATTAAGCAAGCTATATCAAAACCTGGGCTTAAAGGAATTTTCTTTTAATAAACTCCATACAAATTCATGGGAAGTGAAGGCACAAGGTATTGCCGAATTGCGTGAAATGGCCCCCATAATGAGCGCTACAGAGATATTGCCCTATACCAATAGTAGTAACGACGATCTGCGTGTTGAAGCACAAGCTGCCTATATGTGGCTTAACACTGCTGACCCGTTTAGTTTCCTGAATAATACGTCTGAAATCCTCGTTGAGTGGCATCAAATCATATTGTTTGATATGATTACCAAAAATGAAGAAATAATTATCCCCTCGTTCAATAAGTGGCTAAATTCATCTAATTCCAGCATCATCGTTTTTTGTATTAAGCTCATTATCTATTATAAACAACGGAATGCTATTCCAAGCCTTATTCAATTGCTTGATCATTCTGATATCAATGTACAGAATCGTGCTATTAATGCTTTAGGTAAATTGGAAGCTGTATCTGCCGGACCGATCATGATTGCTCATTACAGCACTTTCTCTAAATCGTGCAAATTGGAGGTATTAAAAGCATTGAGAAGGATCAACAGAAAAACTTCTATTAAGTTTCTTAGAGCTGAGTTCCTGAAAATTGACAATTTCTATATCGCCAAATGTGCGATGTATTCAGTTGTTGCCATCAGCGGTTACACAAGAGCACAACTATTAGCAGATCTCCCGGAAATAAATGCAGAACAAAAGGCAATTATTAATCATTGCTTCGACAAATTAATAAACATTTAATATGGAAATTCATTTCCAATATTACCTTCATCTAATTTATGACCGGTTAATATTTTTTTATTCTGTATTAATCATGCTTTCTTACCTTACTTTGCTGGTACTCTCTATTTTTGAGATCAAAAAGTACCTTAAGCGTAATAGCTATATAGATCATAAACTACTTCTTTCTTCACCATATGCACCGGGTATTTCGGTACTTGCTCCGGCATATAATGAAGCTGCAACTATTGATTATAACGTACATTCATTACTATCCTTAGATTACCCCAGTTTTGAAGTAATTATAATTAATGACGGCAGTACTGACGAAACCCTGGAAATACTAATTGATAAATATCAATTAGAGCCGGTAGCATTTGCCTATTATGAGCAAATTATTACCCAGCCTGTTAAACAATTATTTAAGTCGTCAAATTCGGTATATTTCAGGTTGTTGGTTATTGATAAAGAAAATGGCGGAAGTAAAGCTGATGCATCAAATGCAGGTATTAATGCTGCACTATACCCCATTTTTTTATGTACCGATGTTGATTGTATACTCCGGCGTGATACACTTTTAAAAATGGTTAAGCCCTTTATTGAAGAAAAGGTTAAAGTAATAGCTACGGGTGCAGTAATAAGAATTGTTAATTCATGTGAAGTAGAGTCAGGCGTGTTAACTAAGGTAAAAATACCAGCAAAATTTCTACCCCTATTCCAGGAGCTTGAATATGTTCGCGCATTTTTAGTGGGAAGAATGGCGTGGAGTAAAGTTAATGCCTTGCTGTTGGTATCTGGCGGCTTAGGAATGTTTGATAAAAAAACTGTTATAGCTGCTGGGGGGTATGACCATGCTTCTTTTGGCGAAGACATGGAATTGGTAACACGCATGAGAGGTTATATGGAAAGGCAAAAAACACCGTATGCCGTCCGATATATTCCCGAATCACTTTGCTGGACGGAGGTACCCGATAATATACGTGTATTTGGCAGTCAGCGAACCCGATGGACCAAAGGTTTAGCGCAAAACCTGTGGATACATAAAAAAATGATTTTTAACCCAAGATATGGAAGGTTTGGAATGATCGCGCTTCCCTATTGGTTGCTGTTTGAATGGTTCGCACCCATCATAGAATTTACCGGAATACTTTATTACATCTACCTTATAATAACGCATTCGATCAATTGGGATTTTGCAATTATTCTGTTAGCATTTGTATATACGTTTTCAGTGATGCTAACAGTTACTGCGGTACTTTGGGATGAAATAACGCAGAAGCAGTACGCATCCAAAACGGAGGTAATGAAACTTTGTACAGCTGCCTTTTTTGAGCCTTTTTTATATCACCCTTTAGCTTTATTCTTTTCATTACGTGGTAACTACTTTTTCTTTACCGGTAAAAAACTTCATTGGGGGAATATGATCCGAACAGGTTTTGCGGGTTCAAAAAACCTCATCAATGCTACAGTTCGCAGAGTTAAAAGCCGTAAAAAAAAAAAACATGAAAAAAGATAGTTACCCTCTTTATAAAATTTACCGGATTTGGAAAAAACCGATCAGTTTGTTTACCCTTGTTTTATTTGTTTGTATGTGTGGTAATTTGCAAGCTCAGCAGTTATCATCAGACGACCTTTTAAAACAGGCCATTAACGAAACAAACATTAAAAAAGATTATCCCAAAGCTATCTTACTTTCTCTAAAAGCGCTGGAAATAAGCCCGGATTATACAGATATACATTTACTGCTCGGCCGATTGTATATACTCACTGATAAACCTGAAAATGCTAAAAGCCATCTTAATATTGTTCTAAAAAAGCAACCTCATGACCCTGATGCCTTGAATTATATGATCAATTTGGAGACAATATCAACTAACTATAAAAAGGCGCTTGATTATGTAGATACGGCATTAAAGGTTCAACCCGGATCGAAAGAGTTACTGATCAAGAAAATTGCCCTTTTTGAAAAATCTGCCCAGGTAAAAGCGGCATATACAATTGCCGACTCTCTTTCAGAAAAACATCCTGACGATGCTAAGCTTAAAGAAATGAAGAAAGATCTTTATATACTTAGTTCGCAAAATCGTGTAGGCGTTTCATATGATTATACTTATTTTAAAAAAGATGGAAAAGAGCCATGGAACCTTTCCAGCGCATATTATGTACGGGAAGAACGATTCGGTACATTTCTCGGTCGGGTTAATTATGCAAACCGTTCATACGATAAGGGATGGCAGTTTGAAGTAGAGGGCTATCCAAAACACGGAAAACTAAATTATTCATTTTTCAATCTCGCTTATTCGTCAGCGGCTATCTTTCCAAAATACCGGGTTGCTTATTCCTACTTCGCTAGTTTGCCAAAAGGCTGGGAGGGCGAGCTTGGCATGCGTTATCAGTATAGTAATAAAAACTTTATAAGCTATGCCGCTTCGGTGGGAAAATATGTTGGGAATTACTGGTTTAACTTCAGAACGTTTATAACGCCCGACTCAAATAAAGTGTCTCAATCTTACACCTTAACTTCAAGATATTACTTGTCCACCCGGGATGACTACTATACTATTATCGCAGGCACCGGCGTGTCGCCTGATGACCGTACGGGAAATTTCCAGTTTAGCGATCGCATTAAACTGCATTCGGCACATATAAGTATAGGTCTCCAGCATACTATTTGGGCTCAGAATATTTTAGGTATATTAGGTACCTGGAACAATCAGGAATATGTACCAGGGCAACGCGAAAATGAATTTGATATTTTCATTAATTTTCAGCATCGGTTTTGATGGACGTTTGATATGGGAAACAGAAAACTATATATTTTTTTAACCTTCATTATATTTCCTCTTCATACCCAGGCATCGCTTTTACTTGTTGATAAGGGTCGGTCGGATTTTAAGATCGTAGTATCAACAAACGCGCCCGTTATTGATCTGCAAGCCGCATCTGTTTTGCAAAAGTATGTACAGCAAATATCTGGGGCGCTCATTCCAATCATCAATGATGGTACGGCCAAAACACCTTTTGAAATATGCATCGGGCGCACAAGCCGACAAAATAATATTGTCTATGACCGATTGAATCCTTCGGGCTTGTTCATCAATGTAACAGGTAATATAGTAACATTAACAGGCGGCATTGAGAAAGGGGTTTTATATAGCGTTTATACCTTCCTTGAAAAATACCTCGGATGCAGGAAATACACCTCAGATCCGGCTTTTATACCTATTCAAAACACTATCATTATTCCTTCTGATATTAATATAACCGAGAACCCGGTTTTTGCATACCGTGAAGTATACTATCCGGAGCCTGCCGACCAGGAATATCTGGACTGGCATAAACTTCATAGGCTCGATGACTATTGGGGCTTATGGGGACATACCTTTGATAAGCTGGTGCCGGCTAAGGAATATTTTAGTACCCATCCTGAATATTATGCTCTTGTAGATGGTAAAAGGAAGCCCAGCCAATTATGCCTGAGCAATCCCGAAGTATTTAAAATATTAACCAACAACCTTCGTAAGAAAATAGCGGCAGATCCGGCTAAGAAATATTGGTCAGTAAGTCAGAACGATGATCTGGGTTATTGTGAATGTGATAAATGCAGAGCTATTGATAAATTGGAAGGTGGGCCACAAGGTTCTATTTTGCTTTTTGTAAATAAAGTGGCAGCACAATTTCCGGATAAGATCATATCAACACTCGCCTATACTTACTCACGCCAGGCACCCCGCACCCTTAAACCTGCCCAAAATGTAAATATTATGTTTTGCAGCATTGACTGCAATCGGGCTAAACCTATTGCGACAGATGCCCAATCAGCGGGTTTCCGAAAGGACCTGCATAATTGGAGCTTATTGACCAAAAATATTTTTGTATGGGACTACGTAGTACAATTTACTAATTATGTAAGCCCTTTCCCCAACATACCGTTACTTAAACCTAATGCACTTTTTTTTGAAGAAAGCGGCGTAAAAGGATTATTTGAACAAGGTAGTGGAAATACACCGGCAGAATTTTCGGAGTTAAAGTCATACCTATTGGCAAAACTTAGCTGGGAACCGTCTGCCGATGTAGACCAGCTTACTACAGAATTCATGCAATACTATTATGGCAAAGCTGCCCCCTTTATAAAAAACTACATGGAACAGTTATACAACAGTTCAGCGGCTTCTAACAGGGTATTGGATATATATGGGACACCCGTTCGGGAATACAATACATATCTCAGTCCTGAGCTTATTGATACGTATGGCCAACTATTAGATAAGGCTGAAGCGGCAGTAGAAAATAACCCGGTGCTATTAAAACATGTGCGTGAAGCACGTTTACCGGTAGAATACGCCGTCTTACAACAATCCAGGTTTTATGGCATAGAAAAACACGGAGCCTTTATACAGGATGCTAAAGGAGTCTGGATTGCCAAACCAGGGCTTGAACAAAAAGTTAAAGAATTTGTACTTACGTGCAATATGGCCGGTATTAAATTATTAGCAGAAACCGGTCTTACACCCGATCAGTATCTGGAAGAGTGGGCAGATGTATTTAAGGCTGGGCCTAAAGATCATCTTGCAATAGGTGCAACAGTTATTCCTGTTAAACCATTTAGCCCCGAATACCCTAACAAAGGACCGCATACGCTTACTGATGGCAGCAGGGGATATAATGATTTTCAGTACAATTGGCTGGGTTGGTATGGCACCGATATGGAAGTAGTGCTTGATCTGGGCAAAGAAATGTCCATTAAGGAAATTAGTATAAGCTTTTTGGAGGACCAGCGGCATTGGGCGTTTTTACCTGGGGAGGTAATAATTGCCTTATCTGATGACGGCAAAAACTTCAACAAAGCCGGAGTGCTTACTAACAGCTATCCTGAAGAAAATTATCATGTATCTGTTAAAGATTATCAACTGGCCTTAACACAACCTGCTAAAGCACATTATGTAAAAGTCACTTCAGCCAACCTGAAAACACTACCTTTATGGAGATATATTAAAGGAAAGAAAGCTTGGTTGTTCGCCGATGAGATAATGGTTCGTTGAAAATTGCTCTTGCGTTCCACTAAGTAACAAGTTATTGATTTACAGTCACTTTAATTAAGCGGAGGAGGAGGGATTAATTTCATTGATCCCTTATATGGAAGGCTTAAATCAAATTTATTGCCTGTTCGCTATCGCTCCCCGTCACTTTTTATTTCACTGCTTATGCTCAAACTTCGTTTGGCAACGCTGCAAAATAAAAAATGCCCGGCTACGCCAGGCAATAAAATCGATTTTGCGGAGGAGGAGGGATTCGAACCCTCGATACACTTTTGGCGTATACACACTTTCCAGGCGTGCTCTTTCGACCACTCAGACACCCCTCCGTAATTGTTAAATTTCAATATCGCTTCGATCTGTTTTGGCGGACCAAATCTCTTATACCATACGCTCAAACCTGCCTATCGGTTGCGTAAGGCACCTCAATACTGAAATCGGATTGCAAAGGTAAAATAATATTGCTGTGAAGGAATAAAAAAAGCGAAGCACCGTATCCGGTACTCCGCCTGTATAAAAAATAACCAAAAAACTATATCACCACTTTAATCGCAGTGCGCATTGCCACCAGTTATTGTGCCAATGTATATAATAGAGTGTTTGGGTGGTATTTAGTTTAATTGCATTCAAAATATTTATGGTAATAATGCAGATAAATATTTTTAGCTTATGTTTGCCTGCTGTAAAAAATACGGTGATTTTCTATGCTTAGCATCAACGAGATCAAAAAACCCATTGCTGCTGATATTGATGTTTTTGAAGAGCGGTTTAAAGCCTCTATGCAAAGCTCAGTACCATTGCTTGACCGTATTACCCACTACATTGTAAAACGCAAGGGTAAGCAAATAAGGCCCATGTTCGTTTTTTTTTCGGCCAGTATTTGTGGCGGCATCAATGAGTCTACCCATCGCGGCGCTGCCCTTGTAGAATTGTTGCATACCGCAACCCTGGTACATGACGATGTGGTTGATAATTCATACCAGCGGCGCGGGTTCTTCTCCATTAATGCTTTATGGAAAAATAAAATAGCCGTATTGGTTGGCGATTACCTGCTGTCAAAAGGCTTGCTGCTTTCTATTGATAATGGTGATTTTAAATTACTGAAAATTGTGTCGGAAGCGGTAAAGCAAATGAGTGAGGGTGAGCTGCTGCAGATAGAAAAAGTGCGCCGCATGGATATAGGCGAGCCGGTTTATTACGAGGTTATCCGCCAAAAAACCGCGTCGTTAATAGCTTCCTGCTGCGCCTGCGGGGCGGCATCAGCCGGGGCCGATGAAGCAACGATAGAGAAAATGCGGCTTTTTGGTGAGAAGATAGGCATAGCTTTCCAAATAAAGGATGATATGTTTGATTTCGGCACAGATGATGTTGGCAAACCATTAGGTATTGATATTAAAGAGAAAAAAGTTACCCTGCCGCTTATCTACGCGCTTAACAACTGCGACCCGGCTGATAAAAAAAGGATGATCAACCAGGTAAAAAATCATAATGACGATCCCGAAAAAATTGCGGATATTATAACTTTTGTCACTAAAGTGGGTGGCTTGCAGTATGCCGCCACTCAAATGGAAAAATACCGGGATGAGGCCTTTGCCATACTAAATACCTTCCCCGACGGCGATTCACGCACGGGCCTGGAGCAACTGGTACGTTTTACAACTGAACGCGATAAATAATGTCAAGCGAGCTCATCTTTATTTCGGGCTTTATAATTTTTATATTGCTCATGCTGGCTATCGACCTGGGTTTGTTTGCCAAAACGGACAGGGCGGTAAGCCTGAAGCGCGCCGGTATAATGAGCGCGGCCTGGATAGCCCTGGCGCTTATTTTTTACGCGCTGATATATAACTACGGCCACTTGCTGCACCATGTTGACAGCATTGCCGCCCTGCGGGAAGTGAACGATAAAAACTTTCATCACCTTACCTTAAACCCTAATGACCTTGCAGGCAGTTTAAACCTGTACAACAAAAACCTCGCGCTCGAATTTATTACCGGTTACGTGGTAGAGTATGCCCTATCGGTTGATAATATTTTTGTGATGGTACTTATTTTTACGGCTTTCGCCGTTAGTAAGAGGCATTACCATAAGGTGCTGTTTTGGGGTATTATCGGCGCTGTAGTGATGCGGTTCCTGTTTATTTTTGTGGGCGCGGCTTTAATAGGGCGTTTTCATTGGGTGCTGTACCTTTTTGGCGCGTTCCTGGTTTATACCGGTATCATGATGTTTGTTAACCGTAACCGCAATGAGCGTATAGACCCCGAAAACCATACCATTGTAAAGTTTGCCTCCAAATATTTTGCTGTTCACCCGCAATTTGCAGGCGACAGGTTTTTTGTCAATATCGATCATAAAAAATATATCACCCCCCTTTTTTTAGTATTACTCATTATTGAAGGTACTGATGTTGTTTTCGCCGTCGACTCTATCCCCGCCATATTTTCGGTAACTAAGGACCCATATATTGTATTTTTCTCCAACATATTTGCCATACTGGGGTTGCGTTCCATGTTCTTTTTGCTGGTGAATATTATTGATAAATTTCATTACCTTAAAGTGGGATTAGCGGTATTACTGGCTTTTATCGGTTTAAAAATGCTGGCCGCCGATTATACTGACCGCATAGGCCTTACAACGGGTAATTCGTTATTAATTATCCTGGCTATCCTGGTAACAAGTATTGTTGCTTCGCTTATTTTTCCGAAGAAAAAAATAATAACATAACCGACTGTTAATTCGTTTATTTTTGATTGCGAAACTTATTTTGGATATGGAAAACAACAATGATCATTTAACACCCTCGCTGTTTGAATGGGCCGGCGGTATGCCTGTATTTGAAAAGCTTTTTGATAAATTTTATGATAAAGTGCTGGCTGATGAACTGCTTGAACCGGTGTTTAAGCACATGCCGGCACAGCATAGGCTGCATGTGGCCCATTTTGTTGCCGAAGTTTTGGGAGGGCCCAAATTATACAGCGAATCGGAAGGAAGTCATTTTGAAATGATACAAAAACATGTTGCCAGACACTTAACCCAGCAGCACCGCAAACGCTGGATGGAATTGTTGCTGGAAACAGCTGATGAATTACAGTTGCCTGACGACCCCGAATTCCGCTCGGCGTTTATAGCCTACCTGGAATGGGGCACACGCATTGCCGTACTTAACTCAAACCTTGATAACGTAACCGAAGATGCTGATATGCCTATGCCCAAATGGGGGTGGGGGGTACCCGGTGGCCCTTATAAGGGTTAAAAAATTACCCTTGTTAACGAGGGGTGCAATTCAAATTGTCGAATGTCTGTTATTTGGCTAAAGCCCTTTTCATCCCTTTCATCTCATCCGTCCCATTTATGGGACGGCAATGAATAGATTAGTTTCATTGCCGCTGGCTTCAGCCAGCGGAATAAGGTATAACACAAAAAGGGCTTTAGCCAAATTAAGCTTTCATTTTACTCCGGGTTTGGCATATGGATTAAATTATTTGTGACAACTTGATTTACACCGTTAATAATAGGGTGTTTGCAGAAAAACATTAACTTCGTAAAATGCATTCATTTGACTTTAGCTTTCTGAAATTCACATTTTTTGATGTGCTGGATGTAGTATTGGTAGCGTTTATTATTTACCAGTTATACAGCCTCATCAGGGGTACAATAGCGGCTAATATTTTTATAGGGATAGCGGTTTTATACGCGCTTTATTTTGCAGTTACCGCCCTGCATATGAAACTGCTTACCGCCATATTGGGCTATTTTACCAACGTAGGCATTATACTTATCATTGTAGTATTTCAGCAGGAGATAAGACGGTTTTTATTATTGGTGGGTAAAAATGCGTCGCTGCAGCGGAACAAGGCCTGGTGGCGCTACTTTTTTGGTAAGGCCAAAGCCGAAAAGAACAACTACGCCCGTATAAAACCTATTATTGATGCCTGCAAAAGTTTAAAGCAATCCCGTACCGGCGCATTGATAGTTTTTGCAAAGTATTATGATGAGCAGTTTTACCAAAACAGCTGCGAAGTATTGGAAGCCAAAATATCAAAGCGGCTGCTGGAAAGCATTTTTCAGAAAACCAGCCCGCTGCATGACGGCGCGGTAGTAATAGCCGAAAATAAAATAAAATCGGCAAGCTGCATTTTACCCCTTACAGATAAAGTCGATCTTCCGCCGCAATTTGGATTGCGCCATAGAGCAGGTATAGGCGTAACCGAAGCTAACGAAGCCACTGCCATTATCATATCCGAAGAAACCGGCGAAATATCATACGCCAAACAGGGCCGCGTTAAAATGAATATTAGCTTTGCTGAACTGGAAAAGTTGCTGAATAAGGATTTTTAAAAAAGGTACAAGTGTTCACGGTTTTGAGCGTGAACGCCCGTAAACACTGACAAAAAACAGTCACCCAATAATTAATTTATTATTTAAGGCCATGGCTTTGTAGTAGTATCCGGTTTTTTCATATTATACACCCGCGGTAAACTCATACCCATAACCGGCATATTATAACCCGTTCTGTCGGTCTGCACTATGGGCATTTTGGGGTCGCTGTTACGGAGTTTTGCCACGGGCATGGAAGCACCGTAAACAATTTGAGTTGCCGGGCTTTGCTTGACCAATTTTTTTAGCCAGGCCAATGAATCAATTCCGGGTTTCAGAAATAATTTATTCCGGTTAGTGTCGGGCGGTAAACGCAGTTGGTAACCCGGATTTTTGGGGAGCATTGATATTTGCGCCTCCGCCTGTAAAATTCCGGCCAGTAAAAACAATGTTAGTACAATTGTTTTCATAATAGTGAATTGGTATCACTAATGTAA
>Ga0206932_1025_pt1 | contig 37387 bp, 27 predicted proteins | sample Alteio_BWOrgHeat_18_FD_153244 | JGI IMG/M metagenome (GOLD analysis project Ga0206932, IMG submission 153244) | Enriched cells from forest soil in Barre Woods Harvard Forest LTER site, Petersham, Massachusetts, United States -... | ecosystem: Environmental > Terrestrial > Soil > Temperate forest >...
GCCATATTTGCGTCACTTGTTGGGAACTGTACGCCGCTCCAATTTAAAATTACACTACAATTTTGCATTTTAATTTTAAATGAATCAGGTTGCTTTAATGGCGGACTTGAAAGCGTATAAAAAGTAGCTCTTGCATAGTTTGTATTATTTGCAGAATTATTATTCATAGCGTATAAAGCGTACTGATATTTTGTCTGTGGTTTTAATTTAGTACGAAGCATTGAAAAATTACCTAAGCCTACCGTATCATCAATTACTCTTCCATTAGAAAGCGTAGGAGGTTTATTTGCATTATCAGGAATGAGTGTTGAGCCCCGTTCAATTAATTCTGCTGCACCTTGTGATTTGATTTCAGCACTCAAAATTGCAGAATGATTAGAAATATCAGTAGCAACAGGATCAGCTATACCCGGTTCCTCTGGCCAGGTACCTGTTGTATCAAGAATAAGCTGAAATTTTCGTTTTAAGGCAAGCTCTTCGCTTGTGATTTTATCGTCTGTTATAGGATGAATTTCATTTGAATCAATAAATATATTATAAAAATTTCCTGATCTAAAATCACCTGTTGTACCATATAATTTATAAGATTTATCTCTTACCCATCTTTTTAATGGTGCAAGTGATAAATTGGGGTGGGGCTGGTAATGCATAAATAGCTGATTTTTTAAAGTATCAGATTTACCAAGCATTTTGTTATAAAAGCTTACACCATCTATTATCCCATATTTATCCAGATTAGTGATACCACCGGCTGCTGCAAACGTTGCAAAAAAGTCACTAAAGTCAATTAAATCATCGTTTTTGCTTCCGTCTTTAACATGTTCCGGCCAATAAACTATTAAAGGAACATGAGTTCCCCCTTCAGTAGTTGAGGCTTTCCCACCTCCTTCGTCATTGTCTCCATTACCAATTTGATTGGGAGTTCCATTATCACCGCAAAAGAGCACTATTGTATTTTTATCTAAACCTCTGAATTTTAAGCTATCAAGTATTTTACCAACTACTTTATCCATATAGGTTACCATGGATGGGAAAAAACTGGTATCACTTATGTTTTTTCCGGCATCCCATGCATCAAATGCACTGTCATCCGGTGTGGGTGAAAACGGCTCATGAGCTAAAGACATTGGATAATAAATAAAAAAAGGCTTTGTTTTATTACTGTCTATAAATTTAAAAATTTGATCAGTTAATATATCATCTCCATATTTATTTGCTGTTGCACTATCGGGTATTCTATATCCATCCTGTATCAATACAGGATTTTTATAACGACGGAAATGTACTGTATCGTCTGATAATTCAAAAACACTATGCCTATCCCAACCCCATTTATGCATGGTATTATAATTATACTGTAACTGAAGTTTTCCAAAAAAACCTGTCACGTAACCAGCGTCCTGCATCACATTGCCAAAAGTTTTTTCTGTTTCATTCATAAAACCCCAATTACTATAATTGCGAAAATTATATTTTCCGGTTAACAGCATCATTCTTGAAGGCGCACAAAGTGGTGTAGACTCGCAATGTGTAAAGTTCATTCCATGCCTGGACATTGAATCAATATTTGGAGTGGAAAAACGATGCCCTCCATTTACAGTAAGAACCGGAAATCCTATGTCGTCTGATAAAATTAAAATGATGTTTGGTTTCTGGGAATTTTGGGCTTGTGCTTCTGCACAAAACAATAAAAAAAACAGGCAGTATTTAAAGAGTTTTGGTTTCATCAATATATGTATATAAAGCATTGGAGCTTAAAATTCTGAAAACAATTTAGCTTATGCAATATTTTGGATTATTTTTTTAAGAGATATTAAGGTTCTTTCCAAATCGTAAAATTATATATTTTCCGAATGTTCGCCAATAGTTTTTGAAGGTTGCATATTGAATTTTATAATTTTTAAGGGGCAGAATTTTTATATTTCTCTGTATCATTTTTTATTAAAAACAGCATAATATTTCAACACATGAACTTTCAATTTATTGTTATCAAAATAAATAAGCTTTGATTCTCTGAACTGTTTCTTATCATCAAAAAAACCAACAATGCATGAAGGTCGTATTGAGTCTCCCTTTACAATGCCAACAGCAGGCTGAATGCCAAGGTTTGGAACCTTTAAAGTATCTTCTTCGTTCAATTGTTTATATTGAATTTTTATAAGATAATTGAACGTTTCTTTTGTTTCAAATAATGACACTTTAAACTCATCCGTAGTTTCAAAGCTTTTTATAGTTTCAGAATAGCTTTTAACGGCATTGGTATTTACCTCTTTTCTTTCAGCAGGAATATTTTCATAATCAAGCACAACTGAATCAGGTCGGGGATTCTTATCGCTGTTGGTAACACACGACGCAAGCAATAGTATCAAAATAACATAAACCGGTTTCATTATCTATTGATATTGCTGTAAAATAAAAAAGAGGTTGCCATTATAGCAACCTCTTTTTAAAAATTATTTTTTATTTTTTTACAACTGTAGTTGTAATTTCTGTTTTGTGTTTTAATTGAGATGCAGACACATCTTTATTATGATGTAACTGCGCCAATGTTGGTGCAATTACCAAAGAAACAATACTCATTAATTTAATAAGAATATTCATTGACGGGCCGGATGTATCTTTAAAAGGATCGCCAACAGTATCTCCTGTTACAGAAGCTTTATGCGGTTCGCTTTTTTTGTAAAACATTTCACCATTTATTTCAACACCTTTTTCAAAAGATTTTTTTGCATTATCCCATGCGCCACCAGCATTATTCTGGAACATTCCCATCAAAACGCCACTTACAGTTGCTCCTGCCAAAAATCCGCCCAAAGCTTCCGGGCCTAAAAGAAAACCAATAATTAACGGAGATACAATGGCAATTGCTCCTGGCAGCATCATCTTTTTTATTGATGCTTCGGTGGAAATAGCCACGCATTTTTCATATTCAGGTTTACCTGTGCCTTCCATAATTCCCGGTATTGTTCTAAACTGGCGGCGAACTTCTTCTACCATTGCCATTGCGGCCTCACCCACTGCACGAATTGCGAGTGATGAGAATATGAACGGAATCATTCCTCCAACAAATAAAGAAGCCAATACGTCAGCGTGATAAATATCAATTCCTTTAATGCCTGCAACACCAACAAAAGCCGCAAACAAAGCCAATGCAGTTAATGCGGCAGAAGCGATTGCAAAACCTTTACCGGTTGCAGCAGTTGTATTACCAACAGCATCCAGTATATCGGTTTTTTCACGTACCTCTTTTGGCAGCTCACTCATTTCCGCAATGCCACCTGCATTATCGGCAATTGGCCCAAATGCATCAATGGCTAATTGCATGGCAGTAGTAGCCATCATACCTGCTGCAGCAATGGCTACACCATACAAACCTGCACAGGCATAAGAGCCATAAATACCCCCGGCTAAAACCAGGATTGGTAAAAACGTTGATTCCATACCAACTGCTAATCCGCCAATAACATTGGTAGCGTGACCTGTACCTGACTGACGAATAATACTTAATACAGGCCTTTTGCCCATTGCTGTATAATATTCAGTTATGATGCTCATTAAAGTGCCAACAGCAAGGCCAACGAAGATGGCACCCAAAACACCGTTGCTTGTGAATGTAATACCGCGTAACTCCATTTGCTCTGGAAGAATATATTTTACCAGCCCAAAGCTTGCGAAAGCAGTAAGTACAATTGAACCCCAGTTACCCATGTTTAATGCCTTCTGCACAACTGAAGTACTTAAGCCTGCAGAATCGCTGATCTTTACAAACAAGGTTCCTATAATTGAAAATAAAATGCCCACACCGGCAATAAGCATCGGCAATAAAATAGGGGCATATCCACCAAAATTATCGTGTGAAATAGTTTCCTGGCCAAGTACCATTGTTGCCAGAACGGTTGCTACATAAGAACCGAAAAGATCGGCGCCCATACCGGCAACATCACCAACATTATCACCAACATTATCAGCAATAGTTGCAGGGTTACGCGGATCATCTTCGGGTATGCCTGCTTCTACTTTGCCTACTAAATCTGCGCCTACGTCAGCGGCTTTTGTATAAATACCACCGCCAACACGTGCAAACAATGCTATTGATTCTGCACCCAGGGAAAAGCCTGTAAGTACTTCAATAGTGCGTAGCATTTCTTCAGAATTTGCATCTGCGCCGGGAGCAAAAATGTGTTTCAATATTAAAAATACGCTACTTAAGCCTAATACCGCCAAACCGGCAACACCCAAACCCATTACAGAACCGCCTGTAAAAGAAACTTTTAATGCCTGCGCTAAACTCGTTCTTGCAGCATGTGCCGTACGCACATTGGCCTTAGTGGCTACCTTCATTCCTATATAACCGGCCGTGGCGCTAAATACTGCGCCAATTACAAATGCCAATGCAATAACGGGGCTTGAGTTTGGATTACTCATGGCCATTACACCAAGCAGCAAGCCTACAATCACAACAAAATATCCTAATACTTTCCATTCAGCTTTTAAAAAAGCCATAGCGCCGTCAGCAATGTATTTGCTGATGGTTTGCATGTGTTCGTTTCCCGGGTCTTGTTTATTTACCCAGTTAAATTTTATAAACGTGTACAACAACCCGATTACGCCCATAACCGGAACAAGTAGAAATAATGTGTCGTTCATAAAGAAATAGTGATTTTTTAAATGGTCGCAAAAATAGGGGAAATGGAGAAATGTTAAGCAGTGGTTATTAATTACCCTACCTGCATGTGTGAAATATCTTCTGAAGTTATCCCTGGCACCTTAGTTTGGTACAATTCTCCGGAAGGTACAATAAGCTTTGGGAGTGGCTAATTAAATGCTGTTAAGCTTATGCATTATAAATTATTTCTGAAGTTTTTGGATATAAGACACAGAAATTTTCAAAAGGGTTTTCTTCGTCTTTCATTCGTACCATGTTCGTCTTTGCTCCTCCCGGCAGGCGAAGAAGGGGTGGAGAAAGAAGGGATGAGACAGGAATGAGCAGGGAAAGAAATTAATTTGAAATCTTTATCTTGCCCGCGAAATTTTTTTTACACGCTTTAAACTGCTTAGATGAGAATTACATTCATTGCCGCTTTTATTTTATTAACCGCATGTGTGCACGCACAGGATACCACAAACCAGGATTACTATAAAGAATTCACCAGCGTACAGGTAGAAGCCAAATTCCCCGGCGGACAAGATGCATGGCGGGAATTTCTTGAACAACATGTACATCCCAAGGTGCCCGCGAAGCATAAAGCACCGCCGGGTAATTATACCGTTACGATACGTTTTTTGGTGGATAAAACAGGTAAGGTAACCGAGGTAGAGGCATTAAATGATCCAGGCTATGGTACCGCAGAAGATGCGGTAAATGCATTTAAACATACACCCAACTGGATACCCGCCATACAGAATGGTAAGCCTGTAATTTACCGGCAGAAACAAAATATTACTTACCAGGTAACGGAGAAGTGAGGTATTTGTATATGCGAGCCAGTAAAATGATTGCTTAATGAAGTTCACTGTCTTCTTACAAGAACAACTTAACAGTTTTGTTGACTGTTATAAAAAATATTCGCGGCAAACAGTTGGTATAACCATTTCGTTTACTATTATTTGTTTTGTTTGCGCAGCCCTTTTATTGCGTTTGAGCGATTTTGACGGAAGCATACAACTAAGACAGATAAGCCTGCTGAGTTATTTCTTTAACCGCTATAGTGATGGTAAAACTTATGCTGTTGTTGATTTGGCAAAGACGGTATTTATTTTTTTTGTGGCGTTATTTTCTATAACACTGATGCATGCGGTTAAAAACAAAACCGGGCAGCAGGAACTTACATTTCGTCATTCTTTCCGTGCCCTGCGAATGGATGACGTTATTACATTGATAGTTGTTTTATTAATCGCTGCCGTTGCTGACTATGCCCTGTTTGAAGCCGAAACATATTTTTCAACAGGTACTGCCAGCTTTAATGTTTACCGGTACATGAGGAGCACCTGTTTTCACCTGCGCATTTATGTACCGCTTATTTTATTTTCCATTGCATTGTGGCGGATTAGTGCCGGTAATAAAAGCAGGCTGACATTCAAAAGAATCCTGTTCCTGTATATTGCTCTCTGGTTGTTTAACGAGGTGGCGTATGAATTTTTCGAATGGATGCGTATACATGTATTTGGCCTTATTTTGATGCCGGTTAAAGAGCCCGAAAGCTATTATCTTTTTGAAAGCATACTGGGTGTTCCGTTAGTTGCCAGTTTATTTTTAGGATATTATGCTGCCATGCTAATGCCTTTAATAATTACCGAACCAACACATATTGAAGACGCAGGTGAACCGGCAGCCCCAGTTGCTACAACTAATAACTATTAACCATTAACTACAAACTTTCCAACATGCCTCAGCAAACCACACAACAATATCTTAAGGCTTTAACTGTATTACATTTTGCCCTTGCAATGGGACTGATACTCTTTTCTATTATTGCTTATGCGGTACATAGTACAGGGGCATTTGGTAATAATGCAGCGCTCTTTACTATATTTCAATACATGGTGCCGGTACTTGCATTTATGGGTATTACAGCAGGAAACGTACTATATAAAAAACAGGTGAATGAAATTAAAAATAAAGAAGGCCTTACTGAAAAACTAAATGCTTACCGTGGCACATTTATTTTGCGTGATGCCCTGCTTGAAGGGCCTGCCATATTTGCCATCATTGCTTACCTGCTTTGCGGTAATATTTTATTATTAGGTGTTGCTATTTTCCTGGTTGTAATATTTATAATAATACGGCCAACAAAAGATGTAGTAATAAAAGACCTTGGATTGTCTACTGATGAAACAGCGGTTATTGAAGATGATGATGCGGTGATTAATTGAACGTTTGTGTTTTTAAAACTGAATGTTTAGCTGTAGGGCTGACAACTGAATCTAAGGATTAAGCCACATTTGAAGGAATGTAAATCTGAGATTTAAAAACGCCACTACGTAGTGCGAGATGCCGGGCAAAGGCAATGGTTTTTGCATGCTATCAGATTGCGTTTACCGGATATAAAATTTGCTATGACAAGATGACGAAATTGTTTTTTGAAACAGCCTGCAGGCAGGTAAAGGAAATTAAAAAAGAGGTATGCCTGAATTATACCTGGTATATGCTTGGTCTATACCTGGTATATGCCTGCCAGGCGTTTTACCATGATGGATTTTTACCGCAATTGTGGCAGAAATGTGATCAGGTGATTTTTGTGAAGCCGTATAAACCTGGTACTGTTTGTAAACAAAATATCTATATCAAAAGCGTTGCTTTCATTTAACAGCTTTAACGGCCACCGTTAATTAAGCTTTTTATTGGGATCAATATTATAAGGCAGCATAGCTTCGACGATCATCATTTTATTTTTATTTTCTTTAAAGCGATAACACCAATAATGTTGTAATGAATGAATATCATTATTACAGGTGTACAACTTCAGGTTACCAGATACTTTACACATTGTTGATCTATGATACCTAATCCTGCCAACAAAAGATATATTGATTAAAGACCTTGAATTCTCTACTGATGAAACAGTGATTGTTGGGGATGATGATGCGGTGATTTAGCTGTCCAAAATAGCGACATTGGGCGATGTAGTTGTATTGGAAGAATGAAATCTTTATAGTCAATTATGTATAATGTTTACCGAATTAATGTAAGTACCTGCTTTAATATTTTTTGATAATCTTTCTGCGCTTATTTCCCATTTATCAGTGAGGTATTTAATGATAGTTTGAATTCTTGTATTTGTTAACTGGTAAGAACTTCTATTATTTGCTGTGTAGTAACCTTGTAATGTTATTTTGCAGGTTGGGTTATCTATCATGTCACGAGCCATGCTATCTAACAGCGGCTCTTCTTTCTGTATTGTTTTTTGTTCGGATTTGAATTGAAACGATGGAAAATCAGGTGAAGAACATCCGAAGTAATCAAGTATACCCGCATAGCAACAATTTACTTCAGGACAAGTTGCAACTCCGTTAGAATCTACAGGAAAACAATCTGCCCTTGAAAGCTTTTCTTTATCCCTGCAATCAGGTACACCATCGCCGTCCGTGTCTACTTGTACGCCATGTGTATCTACCGGGCAGCCTGCAGGTGTGTTTGGTTCTTTGTCAAACTCATCTGTAACACCATCATGATCTGTATCTTTTAAAATTACAGTGCGTGTTTTTTGATGCAATGGGTTTGACGTATCAACAGTGCTGGTGTGTAATTGAGCGGTGCATGTTATTGCACTCATGAATGTAATAATTAAACTGCTGGCATATTTGATTGTAAGCACATTTAAAGATAAGCGTTGTGTGTTTGAAATTGAATTATTAGCTTTATCGCTGACTACTGAATCTAAGGATTGACTAATGAGCCTATACTCTATAACCAATTATTATAACGAGCTTGAAAAGATCATCCATTACGGCGGCAGCAAAAAAGAAACTGCCATGTGATTGATTTATTAAAACGCGTTTGCACAGTGAGTGTGGAGACGATGAAGGTGGTGAGGGAGATGGAGAAATAATATATCGTTTCGTTAATACAAAATCAGTAGCAAAAAAACTAATGAAAAAACTCATCCTGCTTTGCATTTTCTCCGCATCTATTCATTCCATCCATGCACAGCGCTTAGATACTCTCATCATACGCTCAATGGAAGCAGCCATTGACAATGGAACATATCCAAACATTCACAGCATTCTTATTTTTCATAATAATAAAATTGTTTATGAAAAATACTGGAGCGGAAGCGACAGAAAGGAAAGTAAAGATGTAGGAATTATTGCTCATGGCGTTGATAGTTTGCATGCCATACAGAGCATGAGCAAAAGTGTTACTTCTGCTTGTGTAGGAATTGCATTGCAACAGGGAAAAATTAAAAGTATCAACCAAAAACTGTTTGATTTTTTTCCTGAGTATGCAGCGCAGGATACAGGATTAAAAGCGCAAATTACTATCAAAGATTTGCTTACCATGACCGCAGGTTTTAAATGGAATGAAGATGACTATAACAGTCCTGATAATAGTGAACACCTTATGGGGAATTCGCCTGACCCTGTTAAGTATATGATGGCAATGCCGATGAGTGATACGCCCGGAAAAGTTTTTACTTACAATGGTGGGGCTACTGAACTATTAGCAGCTATTGTTCAAAAAGCAACAGGCAAGCCAATTGATGTATATGCCAAGGAATATCTTTTTACGCCCTTAGACATATCTCATTTTAAATGGACATCAACAAATGATAGTAATGATGTGCCTGATGCATTTTCAGGTGTGTATATGCGTTCAAGAGACTTAGTGAAATTTGGCTCGCTATATATGAATGACGGGAGATATGAAGGAAAACAAATTCTTTCTGCAAATTGGGTTAGGCAATCAACTACACCATTCATAATAGCAGATGATGGCTCTGACCCGCGCTTTAATAAAAGTGAATATGGTTTTCAATGGTGGATTTTTAAAGATTCTGTAATGAATAAGCCAATCGTGATTGCTGCTTGTGTTGGCAATGGCGGTCAGCGTGTTTTTGTTGATAAGGCAAATAATCTTGTAGTGGTTTTTACCGGCGGTAATTACCGTATGCCAGATAAATATTTAAATCCATACCTCATTCTTAAAAAATTTATTTACCCGGCAGTAATAAGTAACGAATGAAAAAGATAAAGCACACAACAAGATAGTTTTCTGTTGCTGTTTAACAGAATATTTAATGCCATATTTGTGAGAACATGATTAATGTTCAACACTTACCGCTTCGCAGATTATAAAGAGCATGTGATTGATTTATTGAAAAGCGTTTGCCCAGTGAGTGTGGAGACGATGAAGGTGGTGAGGGAGATGGAAAAAATTATAACATCTTACTTTCATAAATAAAAACATTGATGTGCTTGATTATATACTGTACGAATTGAGTGAAGAAGAAATTAAGATTGTAGAAGTTCAATGATTATAAAAAATGCATCAATTTCTTTTAAAAACTATCTTAGCCATATGATAATATCAATACTACACCTAAGTGACATTCATTTTAAAAGTGCACATAATGTTGTACTAAATCGAAAAGATAAAATATTTGATATTACTAAGAATCAAATAAAAGGTAAGGACCATTTGTTTATTTTAACTTCCGGAGACATTGCCTTTTCTGGAAAACAGGAGGAATATAAAATTGCGAAGGATTTTTATACAGATTTATATCAACTGTACGATAAATATGATAATCAACAAGCCAATTTTCTTTTTGTACCTGGTAATCATGATTGTTTATTTGATTATAATAATGAAGAGGTAAGGAAAATAATTTTACAACAATTTACAGAAAAAGGTCTAGAAGAATTGACTGAAAATCTTATTGCAATTTGCTGTAAACCTCAAGATAATTACTTTGATTTTGTAAAAGACATTAATGGTGTTACAAACAACATTGCAACTTATGTATTTCAACATCCACTGCTACAAATAGTTACTTTTAGTTTAAATGATTTTACCATAAAGTTTAGCCTTTACAATACCTCATGGGATTCTTCTTTACATGAAAAGCTCGGTACTTTAAAATTTCCAATTGATTATATAAACGAAAAAATTGAACCCACACCAAATTCTCTAAGCATTTCAGTATTGCATCATCCTTTTAATTGGCAAAAACCAGAAAATTCAAAGGAGTTTCGCCAAGCCTTAATGTATACTTCCGAAGTTATTATTTCAGGTCATGAACATTATTCGCAAGTATCTTTATTTAATGATTTCTCAAATGAGTTTGAATCAATTCATATAGAAAGTTCTGCATTACAAGATACAGATAATGAAAAAATCAGCAATTTCAATCTAATAAATATAGATACAGATTTAAGTGCACTGCAAATTTTGAAATACGAGTACGATAATAATATTTCCAATTATAAATTATTGAGTGAAGGAGAGTGGCGCAAAATAAATAAAGAAAAAAAACTTAAATCGAGAAATTATCAGCTTAAAAAATCCTTTATACATGAACTTGAAAATCCTGGTGCTTCTTTCGTTCATTCTACCGCTGATGAAATTAAGTTGATAGATATTTATGTACCTCCTTTTTTTCAAAATATTGATCTTGATCCAGTAAAGAAAAGTAGGTTGATGACATTTACTCATTCAGAATCTGCACTCTCTTTTGATGAAAATATAAAAAAGGATTTTTATAAAATTATACTAGGAGATGACTATTCCGGAAAAACTGCTTCCTTAAAATATTTTTATTTAAAGTATTACAATAAAGGATTTTATCCGATATATATTCCCAGTCAAAGGATTACAGGAGTCGATCAAGAAAAATTAAAAAAAATAATTGAAAATCAATTTAAACAACAATATGATGAATTAGACGAAACTTTCGAAAATATAGACTTTGAAAAGATTATTATTTTAATTGATGATTTTCACACACTTGAAACCATAAAGGCAAAGATGGTTTTGATTAATACTATAAAAAGACTTTTTTCTAAAGTTATTATCACTGGCAGTGAACTTATGATGTATGATACTTATCTTGATAAAAAAAACAAGCCAATAGACATTTATGCTGACTTTGAGTGGTATTTAATTAGAGAACTTAATCCATCACTAAGAAATCAATTAATAAATAAATGGTATAGATTAGGTCAAGAGTACATGGATAATAAAGAAAGAAATGAATTTCTTAAAAAAGTTGACTTTGCAACATCTAACATTGATACAATAATTGGTAAAAACTTTATTCCTCCTTATCCAATTTATATTCTAACTATTTTACAAGGTTTAGAAACCGGAGATTCAGAATCAAACAGTAATAAACAACATGCTTATTATTATGAGCAACTAATTACGCAATCATTTAAAAGGGTATTATCTGATAAAAATGATATTGGATTTTACATGACTTTATGCAAAGAATTATTTTTTTATCTTTTTAACGAGAAGATTCGGTTTCAACCAATAACAAAAGAACATTTTTTCTCTTTTTTAGATCATCATAAAAAAGAATATAGTATTTCAAAGCTTAATTATGAAGGAGTACTTAAGACGCTTATAGATAGCAGAGTTCTTAAAGTTGATAGTGACAAAAATATTTTAATTGCTTATAAATATTTGTACTACTTTTTTGTTGCTAGATATTTATCTGATAACATGGATGAGTCCAAAGTTCAAGAAATAATTGACTTGATGTCGGATAGAGTTTATAGAGATGAATATTCAAATATCATTGTATTCCTTACACACTTGGTTCGGAATAAATATATAATTCAAAAGTTAATAGAGAAATCTAGAGACATCTATAATTTTCTTCCTCCAGCTCAATTGGAAGATGATATAACGTTTATTAATGAACTACAACAAACTATACCCGAACAAATTTTGAAGCACATCGATGTAGAAGATTTAAGGGAAAAAGAATTAAGGCAAGCGGATGAAATGCAGGAATTGGAAAAACAAACCGAAAATTTAAGCTTTAGTGATACTTATGATCTAAATGAAGATATTTCGACTATAAATGTTTTATCTCAATTAACCAGAGCATTGCGAACTATAAATATTCTTGGACAACTTACAAAACGATATTGGGGTGAATTAAAAGGTGATCAAAAATTTGATTTGGCGGAGGAAACCTTACTTCTTGGTCTAAGAACTTTAGCGTTTAATTTTACTTTAATTAGTGGTGATACTAATCAATTGATTGAATATGTAAAAAATATTGTTGAAAAGAAATTTATAAACGATAATCTATCTGATGAACAATTAAAGAACATCTCCAAAAATCTAATTTTTAATTTATGTCATTCAGCAAGTTTTTCAATCATTAAAAGAATTGCGGATGCGGTTGGTTCTGAAAAACTTTCAGACACCTACGAAGGAATAATTGAAAAATATCCATTTAATTCTACTTTAATTACTCATACTGCGATTAAGCTTGAACATTTTTCTGGCTTTCCTAATCATGATCTTGATGTTTTGAATAAAAAAAATGAGAAAAATCCTCTTGCTTTCGCAACTATACAGAATCTTCTTATAAATCACATGTATAGCTATGACATTGGTTTTGAAAAAAGACAACAAATTTGTCAAAAATGGAATATTAAAATGGAGGAGCAAAGAGCAATAGCTAGTGCATCACAAGTAAGGAAATAACTTCAAACAATATTTTTTTGCTTTTTTAATATTTTCCCTTCTCCGCAGATTCTGTGATAACAACCAAATAGAGAGAAAAAAAATCAAGAGCGGAAATAATTCAGACCGGTTAGGGAAGGTTTAACAGGCTGCCCGATAAATATTTCCCTTCTTCGAACACTCTTTACACCAGTTTGTCCTTGTTGCCTTTACATACACCAACTATATAAATAGTTTTAGCAAACCACCATCAGAACTTTTTTCGCATGGATAAAGTTCAGCACCCGCAAGGGCTTGGTTTGGGCCGAAACTTTTTTTTATAATTAAAAAAAATCACACACATGAGAAAGTATTTCTTCATGCTCTTACTTACTCCTTTACTAGGAATAAGCCAGACAAAAACAGTACTTACGTCTAATCGTTTATTTGCTAAAAATGACAAAGTTGGCGAGTTTGAAAAAGCGCTTGCCAGCCATGCCCAGAAATATCATACAGGTGACGTTGCCTGGCGGGTGTGGAGTATCGAGTCAGGTCCGGATGCCGGCGGTTATATGGTGAGCGAAGGGCCAAGTACCTGGGATGCACTGGATAGCAGGGCCGACATTAGTGCCGAACATACGGCTGATTGGGAAAAAAATGTATTGCCACTTACCACAGGTTCGGGTGCAAGCGGTTATTATGATTTCCAGGCGGATTTAAGTACCGTTCAGCTAACGGATTATTCTGACAAAATTGTTATCACTCATATGACAGCAAAACCGGGTAAGATAATTGAAATGAAAGCACTCATTCAAAAAATCAAAAACGTTTGGGCGTCCGGCAATGAATCTGTTGCCGTTTATTCGACAGCGTATTCCGGAGAGCCGGGGTATATAACCGTTACCCGTTTAAAAAATGGTTTAAAAGAACTAGCCGGCGATTATCGTAAACCAATGACCGACAGGTTCAACGCAGCTAACGGGGCTGGCTCGTATGAGGCATGGTTAAAGGATTATGCAGATATAGTGCAGAGCCGATGGTCTGAATTATTGATATATAAACCGTTGTTGAGTTCGAAATAATTTTAACTGGTTCCTGAAACGGCAGGCGTTCAGGTGATAAGGGTGCAACGAAATAACGGGCGTTATGTGATCAGGGTCATAATCAGCAAATAAAACCAACTGCAGCAAACCGTCTCGTGCGAGACGGTCTTTTTCTTTTCCGCAATCTCTCCTAAAAGGAACGAGCGCAGGCAGAGACTTTGCATATTTGGTTAACAAGGTCACATTCGTAGAAACCGCAACGTCCTTCCCTCACACACCAACGCGAAGAGACGATGCGGAGAAAGAAAGCCATGAATAAGCTGAGACCCTGCCTTATATATAATTGCAGTAATAAACACACAGGGCCTCGTGGCTTTGCTGAAGCTCTACCGATGATCCTGTTAAGACCAAAAATCAATCATGCGCTTTTATTGCTCCTTCAATTACCTCCGGCTTCTGATGAAGATACTTAGACAAATGCTCTTTTACAAACTCAGCCGCAAGGGCAACAGATTCTTCCACACCGGCTTTGTCTTTAAAAACACTCAATGATGCGCCTTCACCATTACCGGTATCCAACCAGTAATACTTTACAAATCCTCTTGATTTTTTTATAAGGGGTACAAACCCGTCTTGAACTAATTTGTCAATGGTAGAGCTATCTTCTTTTTTGAAATGATAGTGGCGAATAACTGCATACATAGTAACCTCCTTTTTTTGGTGAGTAATATTTACTAAATTTAAAAACTATTACCGGATTCAAAAAAATTATCTTCCTCCCAACCCGGCGAAGTTTTTAGTCAAATATCGTCTCCTGCTAAGGGACGATGCATATTAGAATCATCGCATCGTCCTCGTTGAGAGACGATGCGGAGAAAGAATACTCACCTGTCAGCAAATGTTTTAAAAGATACTTGCAGGCTAGGGTCCTGGCCATTGTATATTATATTTTCAATTTTCAGAACGCCGTATAAGTTATTTCTTGTTACATATGCAACCAGCGCACCAGGCCTTAAATACTGAAGTGGTATATTATCTGCTACCATCAATCCCCTGTTATTATAATCAATTAAATCCGCCCTGGTTAAAGTATCATAACAATTGGGGCAACTCCACATTAAAAAGAATTTTGCACCATTCTCCGGAGTAAAAATGCCAATGTAGTTTGTGGTGTTCCACCAAAAATCTGCATTATCAGACTGACCGTTATTTTCAAGGTCGCAATAATAAGTAGATTTTACAGTAAAATTGTCTTGCGAGCATTTGATGCTTGTTATTAGCTGAAAAGCGGCTGGAGTAATATAGCTTTTTACCAGTGGGTTCTCCTTGTCTGCAGGAGGATTTATATTAATTTCCGGAGGACTGGTAAGCGGATCGCTGGAAACACCTTCATCGGATGTTTGTTGCGCAACGGGCGGAGCTTTAGGAATATTTACAATTGAATCTATAAAAGCCATGATATTTACTGCGTCCATTTTTCGTGATTGAGACAAGGGCGGGTTAAAATTGAGCGCGATAGTAATATTTGTTTTTGCCAGTGCATAATTGCCCATATTGCAATAAGACGCGCCAATAAAAAAATAACCATAAGCAGTGGGTACTTGCCTGATGCTGCTGGTAAAATAACTAATAGCTTCTGTGTAGCGATGTTGTTTATACAATGTAGAACCGGCTTGTAAATCCGCTTTAGCAGCTGCGGTATCTTGCGAATTTGAGGTATTGTAAATACAACAGAACAAGAAAATGGCAAACCACGTTTTTGCTAAATAAATATTTTTCACGTTATATTATTTAAATATTGAATTAATCTCTGAAGAATCAGGGTTTTTAATTTCTAATGTATCGTGCTTTAGGGGTTTTAAGGAATCATAAACCGGCGACTTAGTTTGAATATTATGATAGGTTACATTTTTGTTTGTATACACGGCAATCATTATTACCATTACACCGAGCAACACGAATAAAAGTCCTGGTGAAAGACTGGCCAGGTCTGCTTTGAACCCGGCAAAGCTGGAAGAAAACTTAAATTCTCCTTTTACGCCGGATACAATTAAATGGTATCCAAGTTTAATAATCTTATAGCCCAGAATGAAGCAGACTGTCTTCATAAGTATGATAAGCCCAAACGATATTAAGTATATGCTTTCAGGAGTTTGCGGCATAAGCAGGGGATAAAAAAGTGTTACATAAATATACTTAATTCAAAATTCAAGTTATAAAATGTTTTCTGTACACCTAAGTAAACCAAACAATGCCTTATGCTATGCCTCTTTCTTCTCCACAGTCTTCTTGCAAAGCTATTGTGAGATGGCTAAAGGGACTGTGCGGTGTTGTGTGCCGTATGGTATCTGTTTAGATTGAGACCCGACAGTTTGAAGATAAATCAGATGCTTTTTTAGAAAGATGGGATCTTCCTGGTTAATTCAAACCAATTTATAACTTATATTACCCAACTTTTCAAACTAATAAACTAATTGATATAATGACTAATGAATCAAATCATCCAAAACAACAAGCACCAGGTAATTGATTTATTGAAACGGGTTTGTACGGTGAGTGTGGAGACGATGAAAGTGGTGGGAGAGATGAAGAATAAGTTATAAAGTATACAATAACTTCAGTAATGCCAGAAGAAGAAAATATTCACGAAGAAAGATCAGAAGACAATAAAGCGGAGAGTGCGCAACAAGAAGTGAATGAAAATATTTCACAGGAAAAAAGCGTAGGGCAAAATGCTGAAAGCATTGAACAACTTCAACCACCAACTGAAAACTCCAAACAAGAAACTGAAAACATGGAAGTACATCATCATCCACACATAGAAAAGAAAAATTTCAAAGAATATTTACTGGAAGGTTTAATGATATTTCTTGCAGTTACAATGGGTTTTATTGCCGAGAACATCAGGGAAAATATTTCAGACCATGAAAAAGAAAGAGAACTTATTCAATCCTTGGTTAAAGATCTTGAAGATGATAGTGCAACAATTGTAAGCCAGTTAAAAATATCCAAACTAAGATTGCTTTATTCAGACAGCCTTATTGATATGGTTCACCAGGGGAATGTACCTAACAGAACAGCCAATTTTTATTATTATGGAAGAATGACTGCAAGATGGACTTCTTTTTCAAATAACAGCCGCAGTATTGACGAAATGAAAAATGGCGGTTTGTTTCGCGTAATCCGCAATAACAATGTGGCTGCATCAATAATGGCATATAATGCCTTTATTCCTCAAATTAAAAATCTGGAAGACCGGCAGGTAATTGTTGATAACGAATATAGAAAAATGGCAGTACAGGTCTTCGATCCATACATATTTAATCATATGCTGAATGCCGCAGATACTATAGACAGGATTACGGGTAATCCGCTTCTTTTAAAGAATGACAAAGAAACATTGAATGATTTGGCGGGATGGGCACATTACACTATCGCCAACCGTTCTGCAATTGATGAGGCGAAAGAACAATTACTTATAAAAGGCGAAGAATTAATAACACTGATAAAAAAAGAATATGATTTAAAAGATGAGTGAAGAAAAAAACATACCCAAACAGCATTCTGAAGAACAAAGAATAATTTTTAGTCGCAGCAGGGTCTTCATTACAAAGCCAAAGTGTGCAGGATGAGACTTTGCGTTATTATAAGTAAACTACGATAAATACAACAGTGGCATTGCAATAATAAAAGCATGTGATTGCCATAATAAAACACAGATATTGCAGTTATATAAGTATCAAAATTGTTAAGCTTGTGAAACAACTGGTTATTGAGCATGCCACAAGAAAAATTTCTTTCTCCACAGATGAATTAAAGCCATGGACAAAGGAAGACGAAACATTAATGAAGGCATATATTTCCCTGCACGATAAAGAATTGTCGCTTAAAGCGCAGTCGAAGGAGCTATTATCTCTTTCCGCAGATTTAAATAAACAAACAGAAAAAGTGCGCCTTAAGCTTATTGCGTTAAAAGAAATGATTGCAGCAATAAGTAAGCTTGCCGATGGTTTTATTGTAATTAATCCCAACCGGCAGCACAAAGCAAATGAAATAAGTAATGAAGCTGAAAAGCTAAGTGCGCATATCAGGGGTGATTATCATAGTATTTTATCAGAACTTGAGCTTACAGCAAAAACTTGTAGCGAAAAAAATGAAGCATTTATTAACGATACGGAAAATAATGAGCTTTGGGATGCATATAGCGACATAAAGCACAGCCACTTTCATAACTATGAAATAAACGCTATTGACATTGTAAGTTTTGATAATGATGATGACACATTCAGGGGATTTTCCCGTGTTTCGCGTGATCATAACAAAGGCATTATTGATTATGCTAATGAATCCATCGACAATTATAGCAAACTGATACTGGAAACGGAAATGCAATATGCGTTATGGGAGGAATTTTTGAAACGTCTTTCACTTATACGTATGGTAACAGCAACTGAAACGGGAGAAATATCTGCTTCGTCTAATTGATTTTAGTCGCAGCGGGTCTTCATTATAAAGCCAAAGTGTGCAGGAAGATACTCCGCGTTAATATTCTGTCGCGGCAGCGCTTTTATTGTCTGGTTTACGTTTAGTATGCGCCTCCGTAATATGACTACTAATAATTTGTCGCGTTTATGTATTTAAATTGTCGCATTCAACCTGCGATGATATGTTCCTGTGGAAGAGATTTGTATAATAATAACAACGAATACATATGAAACTTCTTCTCACATCGGCCGGCATAACTAACAAAAGCATCCGCAACGCATTGACTGACCTGTTGGGCAAACCCATTGAAGAATCAAAAGCGCTTTTTATCCCGACGGGTGTTTACCCTTTTTCAGGCGGTCCATATTACGCCTGGAATCCTATTGGCGGTGAAGCCGCTTCACGTATGTGTCAGTTGGGCTGGAAGTCTGTGGGAATACTGGAGTTGAGCGTGTTACCCAGTATTGATAAAAACAAATGGCTGCCATCTCTCGTGGAAGCAGATGCCTTATTGGTATGGGGAGGCGATCCTCTTTTTCTTAGCTACTGGATGCAGCAATCGGGGCTTACCGGTCTGCTGCCTTCCTTACTTGAAAACCTGGTATACGTGGGCGTAAGTGCTGGAAGTATAACCGTTGCCTCCGCCTTTGCTGAAACCTATGGTGCAGAACGTTCCTGCGCCGGCACGCCTTTGACATCTGAGGAAATCGTTTTTTCTTCGCCTAAAGGCGAAATCTGCAGTACACTCATTACCGCAACTGGAATGGGACTAACCAGCTTTGCTGTAATCCCCCACTTTGAACACAAAGATCATCAGGACGCCTCCTTGATTAACGCAGAAAAGTGGGCATCGAAGCTCACCGTTCCTGTTTATGCCATTGATGACGCCACTGCCATTAAAATTAAGGACGGTTCTATCGAAGTGATCTCTGAGGGTCAGTGGAAGTTGTTTAATCCTGCCGAAACACAGGTTCACTAACGACAGTAATTTTATTTTTCCTGGTATGTCACCCCAGGTAATAATAATAACAGCCGTGCCCTGGCCTGCAGTAAGTTTACAAAGCGAATCGAAAATTTAAACGCCCCTGTTGCCGCCAAGCAACTTCACCAGAAATATTATAACTGCACCTACAAGCAAAATATGAATTAAACCACTTGTTACGTGAAATGCAAAAAATCCCAGGAGCCATGCAATTACTAAAACTACCGCGATGATGTATAATAGGTTTCCCATGCAAAAAATTTTTAAGTTAAGCATACAGTCTTAAATATCATGCCACACTGCAACTATGCGGAAATGGAGAAATAAAAAGCCGATATTAGCAGCTACCGCAATGTGATTGCCTGCACACATCTTTTGCTAAAAGAAATATTGCGGAGAAAGAAAATAATTGAGTTTTAGTAAAGAGATTTCACTGTCACCATCGTCTCCTGGTAAGGGATGATGCGTTGAACCTTCACCCACATCTTTCCAACGGGATAATCTTTTTCATCAAGGCATGGTCTCGTAGCATTACACAAATCCGCTCACGAACACCCTGCTAAAACATAAGGTGTAAAATCAAATAAATATCAATGTCTGCAACCTAAAACCAGCAATGGAATTATTAAGGACATATAGAAGCTTTTTCTCCTTTTTAAACTTGCTGCTGAATATCTTTTTTTACTTACATTCGTATAACCAAAACTGTACTGCTATGAAGAAAATTCTACTTTCTTTTTCATGCGTTTTATTACTTATTTGTATAAATGTAAACGCACAATCTGTTCGCTTTGTAAAGCCCGTTGCATCAGGCACAGGTGATGGTTCGACATGGGCAAACGCATCAGGTGATCTGCAGGCAACTATAAACGCCGCTCCCTCATCAGATCTAACTGAAATATGGGTTGCCGCAGGAACTTACAAGCCTACCACGGGCACCGACCGCTCAATTTCTTTTCAAATGAAAAATCGCTGTGCCCTCGTTGGCGGTTTTGCCGGGGGCGAAACACTTCTTTCGCAAAGAAATTTTCTGACCAACATAACGATCCTCAGCGGAGATATTGGTACTATCGGGGTCAACACAGATAATTCTTATCACGTAATTTCAAATAACAACCTTGACAACTCGGCAATGATCGATGGCTTTACAATATCTGATGGTTATGCAGACTTAGTTAACTTGTCTGCGGATCGTGGAGGGGGCATGAGAAATATATCTGCATCTCCAACAATTCGCAATTGTGCTTTCATCAATAACACAGCGTTCTGCAGTTTTGGTGAGCCTGCAGACGGAGGAGCCATGTATTGCCAGGATGGCAATCCTGAAATTTCTAACTGTACGTTCAAAAATAACCTGGCAAAAACCCCGCACACTTCTTCCCAAAGCTCAGGCTTTGCACAAGGAGGAGCAATAGCTATTCTCGGTGGCAGCCCTCACATAACCGGCTGTACTTTTTCTTCTAACGTGGCAAATAGTGGTGATAATATTGCAGCTTCTTACGGTGGTGCCGTGTATAGTGACGCAAGTGCAGTACTTACCAATTGTATCTTTTTAAACAATACAGCAAGCCGTTCTGCAACTAACGCCGGATGTTATGGGGGAGCAATATATGCACAAAATAGCGTAAGTATTATTAATTGCAGCTTTTACGGAAACCATGCGGAGGATCACGGGGGAGCAATCGGGACTAATGTAGGCGCAACTATTAGTAATTGTATTATTTGGGGCAACACAGCATCATCTAACGCGGGTATTGATGGAACAGCCACTGTAACTTACTCCATTGTGCAGGAAGGATATCCAGGCACAGGAAATAAAAACGCTGATCCATTGTTTTCAAATAGTTCTGATCCCGATGGAGCAGACGATATTTTCGGAACGGGTGATGATGGGCTTATCCCAACATGCGGCAGCCCGGGGATTAATTCAGGTGATAATGCTTCTGTAGCAACTTCGACTGATATTGCCGGCAATACCCGCATCCAGCAAACCACAGTGGATATGGGCGCTTATGAAACTTCTTTATCATCTCCGCACACGTGGTACTATGATGGAGATGGCGATGGCTATTTCGGAAGTTCAGAAACTGCCTGCAGCAGTCCCGGCGCAGGATGGTCAACAACTACAGCAGGCCCCGACTGCAATGATAACGATGCTGCTGCAACTGTGCAACGTACATGGTATCTTGATGCGGATGGCGATGGCTATTTCGTAAGTACACAGGTGAGTTGCAGCAGTCCCGGCACAGGTTGGGTAAGTTCAAGTGGTAATGGAGGGGGAGATTGCGACGACAGCAATCCAAATGTTCATCCCGGTGCAACGGAAATTGCAAACGGTATTGATGACAATTGTGATGGAAGGATTGATGAAAACATCATCTATGTGAATCATGCTGCCACGGGTGCCAATAATGGCACAAGCTGGGCGGATGCATATACTGATTTAAGTACTGCAACAGGAGCGGCAGGCAATGGTAATGTGATATGGGTTGCACAAGGAATGTATACACCAGGCACTTGTGCACCCGGCGGAGACTGCTATTCAAACAAGGACCATGCATTTTATATGAAAAATAATGTGGAGATATATGGTGGTTTTACCGGTACTGAAACATTGCTTTCACAACGCGATTTTCGTATACACCCCTCCATATTGAGTGGCAATATCCTCAATCCAAATGATGCAACGGATAATGTTTTCCATGTGATCTATGCTCAATACCTGAATGCTACTGCTGTGCTCGATGGCTTTACCATTAAGGATGCGTATGACAATGACCTGGGAAATAACAAGGGTGGCGGTTTATACTTATACCAGTGCTCATGCACTATAAGGAATTGCATCATCAGGGATAATACTACAAGGTTTGCTTCCACTACCGATGGAGGTGCAGCCGCTTACTTATCCAGCTCATCTGCTCTTTTCGATCATTGTATTTTTTACAATAACCAGAGCTCAACATTCACGAATTATCCCGCAGTCCTGGTTTCCGGTGCATCTCCGTCTTTTATCAATTGTGTTTTCACGGCAAATACAGGCGGGTTAGGAGCATTGGGTGGTACTGTTCAAATAACAAACTGTACCATAGCGAATAATTCATCAGACGGTATTTACTCTTCCTCTGCTAATTTCATAATCAAAAATACTATCATCAGGAATAATGGGATAAATATAGTTGACGGGAACGCTCCGGATATTACCTATAGTATTACTCCCGGAACATATACCGGTGCAGGAAATATTGATGCTGATCCTTTGTTTGCTGATGCAGCTGATCCTGCCGGAGCAGATGGTCTCTTCGGAACGGGTGATGATGGACTTATCCCAACATGCGGTAGCACGGCGATTAATTCAGGTGATAATTCAGGTGTAACGGATACGTCAGACATTACAGCACATACCCGCATACAACAAGGTATTGTTGATATGGGTGCTTACGAAACCTTACTTGTTATGCAAACCTGGTATTACGATCATGACGGAGATGGATACTACGGTAATGCAAAAGATACTTGTGCAAGTCCGGGTGCAAACTGGAGTACAAGTCCACCTGGATCTGATTGTAACGACGATGATGCAGGTGTTCATTCAGCTATCACGTATTACGAGGATGAGGATGGCGACGGCTATACTCAGAGTACGATAACACTTTGTACTTCCATTACACCCGGGGGCTATAGCAAAACCAGCCTGGGAGGTGACTGCAATGACCACGATGCTTCGGTTCATTCATCCCAGCTATACTATGTAGATGCTGATGGCGATGGTTATACTCAGGGTTCAGCCGAGTTCTGTTCATCAACCCCACCTGCCGGTTACACTGCAACCAGCTTAGGTGATGATTGCAATGACAACGAGGCAACTGTCCATTCACCACAACAATACTATGTAGATGCTGATCACGATGGCTTTGGTTCAACTACCACCGCCCTGGTTTGCGCTTCTGCACCGCCGGTGGGTTATTCAAATAACAACACAGATTGTGATGATAACGATGCTTCAGTTCACGGCCCGCAAACCTGGTATTACGATGGTGATGGAGATGGATACTTCGGAAGCTCAGAAATTGCCTGCAGCAGCCCTGGCGTTGGCTGGAGCAAAACCACCATTGGTCCTGACTGCAATGATAACGATGCTTCCGCAACTGTACAACGTACGTGGTATCTTGATGCGGATGGCGATGGCTATTTCGCAAGTACACAGGTGAGTTGCAGCAGTCCCGGCACAGGTTGGGTAAGATCAGGTGTTATTGGAGGAGGAGATTGCGATGACAGTGACCCGAATGTTCATCCCGGCGCAACAGAAATTGCTAATGGCAAAGACGATAACTGTAACGGACAAATTGATGAGGGCTTATGTGCAACACCTGTTGTACTATCAACAACAAATATTACAGCCAACACTGCACAATTAAATTGGGGTGCTATAACAGGCGCTGCGAGGTATATTATTAGTTATCGCCCGGCTGGTGGCGCCTGGACAGTTGCCAGGATAAATTCCAAAAAGAATTTTTATGTGCTCACAGGGCTAAATGCATCAACGCGCTATCAGTGGAGAATTAGAACACTATGCAATTCCACATCAAAATCAGTGTTTTCTCCAAAACAAACTTTTAAAACAACAAAAGCCAGTTTTGCACTTAGCGATGCCAGTATACCTGTAACACCCGATTTTAAAATGTATCCAAACCCAACTTCCGGAAGCTTTATGATTGATATGAAATTAGAAAATGCTGTTTCAGGTAAAGCAGAAATACAACTAATTAACTCGTTGGGCCTGGTTATATACAGTGATAATGCTATTGTTGAAAACGGAACATTAAAAAAAGAGGTAACACCAACAGTTGCGCTTGCATCAGGTTTTTATTTAGTGAAAGTAATAACCGGTACCGGAATTTCTACAGGTCGTTTGCTTATTCAAAAATAAGATTAGCTACACAAGTAGTTTTTCTTTAAAAGAAACCGTCTCATAACTCATGAGGCGGTTTCTTGTTTTTTCCTTTCTTTGAAATAACTTTAAAGGCAACGGTGGTTATCTGATTGTGAGTGATGGTTCAAATATTGATGTATCCGGAAGCAGGAAAGAGGTTTGATTAAAAAAACCCGTACCAAAACAGAGCAGGAAGAACTAAATAAAATATCTTTTTAAATAAAACACAGGGTCTATTCCTGCTAATGAAAAAAGCCTCTTGTTTGTAAGAGGCTTTTTTGGGTTAATGAATAATTCCTTAATTTATATGGTAACTAAGAAGTGATACTGTGTTCGTATATGGTGTGCCATATGTTATGTTAGCAACAGTATTTATAATACCGAGGCCTTGTGCTACATAGTAATCAATTGTACCTATATGACCAATATAGAGCGCATCAAGCGAAACCTGTGTATGAATAACGTTGGCATAAGTTTGTCCATGCACAGTTTGGTTATAATTCTTCTTAATAATTTTACCGGTAGCAGTTACAGGTATCCCATATATTGTCGCTGCCTGTGCAGACCATGTTGCTCCTTTTGCAGCATTATCTTTTAAGAATAAAACTTCTATAGCAACCAAGCCTACTCCGCTAACGTTGAGATTTGAATACTGGAAATAATCATGACTTTGCTGGGAATAATAAGCTGTGTCTGTTCCGGAATTAGAAGTGACTGTAGTGGCAGTATATAACTTGCCGTTAATTGTTGATTTCTTTGCAATAACCTTACTGGTGTATTTCTCAGCAGTAGAGGTGCCTCCTGATTCTGTTACTGAATTATACTTCCAATATGTACCTTTCGTAAGGGGCATATAGGTTGAGGAAATAGAAGTAACAGCTTCACTTGTGTTGTTGGCTGATAAACTTTTTGTCGAAAGATCTTTTGAACATCCGACAATAGAAAAGAGAAGGGCATAGCCGATTAATTTTTTCATAAATAGTTAATTTTTTTTGTTGCACAAGAATACACCTGATAAAATTCACGGGTCAACCCTCATTCAGAAACTTATTATTTCTTTTCGGGAACGTTAAGAAATAATAAGTCAAAAAAATAATTAAGTTATTGATATTCAGTATTACCACTTAACTTATTATTCAGATAATAGTTTGTTTGGTACTTTTCACAATTCCGATAATTCAGCACGTTTAAGACAATGGACATTTGTTTAGTCCGTTAAATTTTCCTTCTCCACAATGTTACTTTAGCAAAGCTTAATGTAAGAGGAGAGGGCAGAATAAAATGCTTTATTACTTACGTGCATAAGCCCTTTGTTCATAAAAAGGAGAATACTCACACGGACAATACCATTCCTCTATCTTTGGCGCTTTAGCAATTTTATATGGAAAAAGATCTATTGCAGCAGCTAAACGAAACCACTGCTTATATCAAAACAAAATATAATCATCAGCCCTTTATTGGTGTTGTTTTAGGCAGCGGGCTTGGCAATTTTACCAAAGAAATGCAGGTGGAACATGAGATTGATTACAGTGAGCTGCCGCATTTTCCTGTAAGCACGGTTAAAGGCCATACAGGTAAATTAATTTTTGGTAAGATGAATGATAAGCATGTGATTGTTATGGCTGGCCGCTTTCACTTTTATGAAGGATATACAGTGCAGCAGGTCGTTTATCCGATCCGTGTGATGAAAATGCTGGGTGTAAAAACTGTATTGCTATCAAACGCAGCAGGTGGTGTGCATGCAGATTTTAAAGTTGGTGATATGATGATCATCAGCGATCATATCAGCATGTTTACTATTAACCCTTTGCTTGGAAAAAATGAAGATGAATTGGGAACGAGATTTCCTGATATGAGCGAACCTTACAGTAAGGAACTTATAAGCAAAGCAAAATCAATTGCGCAAGATTTAGGTTACGATATAAAAGAAGGTGTGTATTGCGGCGTTACAGGGCCTACATTTGAAACACATGCAGAATATAAATTAATAAAAGCTATGGGCGCTGATGCGGTTGGCATGAGCACCGTACAGGAAGTAATTGCTGCAGTACACGCAGGAATGAAAGTTTTTGCTATGAGTATTATTACAGATCTTGGTATTCGCGATGATGATAATATAATTACACACGAGGAAGTATTGGCCGCTGCCAATGAAGCTGAACCTAAAATGACGGCGATATTTAAAGAATTGATTAGAGTTGTTTAATCAACAAATTTTTATTTAAAATAACCAATTCACCAGGTTTTGTGTAAATGGCTGCGGCGCATATTCTATTCCATTTTCATCACCTAAAAAAAATATTTTAGTGTTCGGGTAATTATTCAATATTCCCATTATTGGGGCGTCAATATTATTGGTTCCACCAATAAATGGAAAACTGTTATTTATAACCGTATAATCATTCTTATCCAGAGTGCCTAAAACAGTAATGCTTGGATTGTTTTCACTATTAGTAACTACAGACCCGGCAATGTAGGATAATTCGGTTACGCCATTTGTAATTTCATTAGTAACAAAATTAGTAACCGTGCCCTCTACGGCTCCCACAAAATGTAAACCAAGCATTTCAGAAAGATTGTCATTTACGGCGTTTGAGTAATAAAGGTGATCCTGGAGCAGAAGAAGAGCGCAAGGTTTATTAAGAAAGTTTTTATAGGCCGCTAATTCGTCATCAGAGTACTGGGAAAAAGCAGCGGACCTGATAATTTTAGAATATTTTTTAAGTAATGAATCTGTAATTATAGTACCAGGCGATAACTCATCTACATGAAAGCCAAGCGTACGCAGATATCTGGCTAAATGGTGTCCCTGGTGATCTCCGGTACCAGATTGTGGAGACCACCAAACACCATCATCCTTTGAAGCATCTACTAAAATATTGCTATCGTTTAAAGATGAAATTGGAAGTTCTCCTGTTATTGGGATTGATTTTTTGCAACTGATTTCTATTAAAACAAGTAAGAACAAAATAGCAAGAAGTATTTTCATTGGTCTTAACTTAAAAAGCAATTAAAGTTAGGTATATATTTTAAAAAATATTTATTTCAACTTAAACAAGGCACATGAGGTGGAGCTTTAATGTTTATTCATGACTGTACATTGCTCAACAAAACCTTAATATCTTATAGCATAAAAATCCTATTCGTAATTTCGCGCTCTTATTTATGAAGGCAAGAACACTCAAACGTGATAAAGTAAACATCATTACACTGGGTTGCAGTAAAAACCTTGTTGACAGCGAGGTTTTAAGCGGGCAATTATTGGCGAATGATATTAACGTGGTGCATGAAAATGCAAAGCTTGATCACAATATTGTAGTGGTAAATACCTGCGGTTTTATTGATAAGGCAAAAGAAGAAAGCATCAATACTATTTTGTCGCAGGTTGATTTGAAGAAACGCGGCAAGCTGGATAAAGTGTATGTTACCGGTTGTTTAAGCGAACGTTACCGCAACGATCTGGAAGCTGAAATTCCGGAAGTAGATTCATGGTTTGGAACATTAGAGCTGCCTTTAATTTTAAAAGAATTGAATGCTGATTATAAAAAAGAGTTGCTTGGCGAAAGATTACTAAGCACGCCAAAACATTATGCATACTTAAAGATCAGCGAAGGTTGTAACAGAACCTGTGCATTTTGTGCAATTCCATTAATGCGCGGCAAACATGTAAGTAAAACCATCGAACAAATTATTGCTGAAGCAGAAGGTTTGGTGCGTCGCGGTGTGAAAGAAATTATGCTCATCGCACAGGAACTTACTTATTATGGTTTGGATATTTACAAGAAAAGAATGCTTGCTGACTTATTAAAGCGTTTGAGTGATGTTGAAGGGTTGCAATGGATTCGTTTGCATTATGCTTATCCCAATAAATTTCCATTTGAAGTGCTTGATGTAATGCATGAAAGAGAAAACATCTGCAAGTATCTTGATATGCCTTTGCAACATGCGAGTAACAGGATGTTGGAATTAATGAAAAGGCAAAGTACCAAAGCTGAGATAGAAGAAACATTAAATATCATTCGTGATAAAGTGCCGGGCATTTGTTTGCGCACAACATTGATTGCAGGTTTTCCCGGCGAAACAAGAGATGATGTTGAAGAATTAAAATCTTTTTTACAGCAGCAACGCTTTGATCGTGTTGGTGTGTTTACGTATAGTCATGAAGAAGGCACAAGCGGTTATGATTTAACGGATGATGTTCCTGCTGCAGAAAAGCAATCGAGAGCCGAAGAAATAATGGAAGTGCAGCAGGAAATAAGTTATGAAAAGAATGCAGAAAAAATTGGTAAGACATTTAAAGTTATTATTGATAAAAAAGAAGCCGGCCGTTATTTAGGCAGAACAGAATTTGACAGCGTTGAAGTAGATAATGAAGTTATTATTCGTTCAGATAAAAAATTATTTATAGGTGAATTTGCTGAAGTAAAAATCACCAACGCGTTTGATTACGATTTGGAGGGTGAAGTTTTACAACCGGTAGCTCAACATGTTGTTTAGTGCACTAATTTGCGCATCAAATGGAAACACACTGCAGTTACATTTCCTACCAACAAACAGGATATTTTTCAAAACTTGTTATTGATTACATTAATAATGACCCGCAGCTACAGCCATTTTATAATTTTCATGCAACAACAGAAGGCTTACAGCAATCTATCAATCAAAGAAAAAATTTCCAGCACAGGAAAATTTTGGTTGATCAATTACAAAACCAGTATGAAGGTTTAAATATTCAAAGTAAAGTTTCATCCAACATACAATCGTTATTAAACAAAAATACCTTTACTATTACAACGGCGCATCAGCCCAATATTTTCACAGGTCCGTTATACGTTGTTTATAAAATATTTCATGTAATAAAACTGGCGGAAGAATTAAATGCTTCGCATAGTGATTGCAATTTTGTGCCTGTTTATTTTATGGGCAGTGAAGATGCAGATCTTGATGAATTAAATAACATTACTATCAACCAAAGAAAATATGTATGGGAAACAAAACAAACAGGCGCTGTTGGCAGAATGAAGGTTGATAAAAATTTATTACAGCTTATAAATGAAATTGAAGGTCAGCTTAGCGTATTGCCGCATGGCAAGGAACTGGTAGAAATTTTTCGCGCATCTTATAAAGAAAAAACAAGCATACAGCAATCAATGCTTGGGTTATTAAATAATTTGTTTGGGGAATATGGATTGATTGTTTTAATTCCTGATAATCCATCTTTAAAGAAACTGTTTCAGCCGGTAATTGAAAAAGAATTAAGAGAACAATTTTCGCATAAAGCAGTTGCTGATACTGCAAAAAAATTAGAGGCACATTATAAAGTGCAGGCAAGCGGCAGGGAAATAAATTTGTTTTATTTGATTAACGATAAAAGGGAAAGAATTGAAGTTGAAGGTTTAAAGTTTAAAGTTGAAGGTTTAAGGTTAGAATGGTCGCAGGAAGAAATTTTAAAAGAACTTGATGAACATCCCGAACGCTTTAGTCCGAATGTAATTTTACGTGGTGCTTACCAGGAAACCATTTTGCCTAACGTTGCTTTTATTGGCGGTGGTGGAGAACTGGCTTACTGGCTTGAACTGAAAGAAGTTTTTCAGCAGGCGAATATTCCATACCCTGTTTTATTGCTGCGCAATTCTTTTTTATTGATGAATGAAAAACAATATCAAACTATAACTGCCTTGGGGTTGAATATTGAAGATATTTTTTTGAAGGAATATGAACTGATGAAAAGAATTGTTTCTATCAACACAAATAATAAATATGCATTAAATGGCAAGCTTGAAAATTTTGAAAGCTTGTATGATATGTTGAACGCCCAGGCAACAGGTATTGATGCAACGCTTCATGATCATGTGCTATCATTAAAAACAAAAGCTTTAAAAAAATTAACCGAGCTTGAAAAGAAAATGCTTCGTGCAGAAAAAAGAAGATTTGCAGCGCAGCAGGAACAATTGCAGAAATTAAAATCAATTCTTTTTCCCGGTGAAAATTTGCAGGAACGTGTTGAAAGTTTTGCAGGCTTTTACAGCCAGCAAAGCAAAGCTTTTTTTGAGAACATATTGTTTTCTTCAAAAACCATTGACCAACAGTTTGCTATTCTCGTAATACTTAAATAATTAAATTTTACTTTATTATTTTTGATTTCTTATAATTATTAAGGCTTATGAAAATTCAGCTGTCTGCAATTATTTTATCCATATTATTTATTACAAGTTGTCGCAAAACGGATGGTTTAATAAACAAGTCATCCAGTATGGATTTGAGCTTTGATGCAGGACAGCCAAACATAATTCTTATTCTTGCTGATGATATTGGCTATGAAATTCCAAAGTACACCGGCGGCCAATCTTACTCCACACCAAACCTTGATTATATTGCCGGTCATGGTATACAATTCACACAGGCACATACGGCACCATTATGTTCTCCAAGCCGTTTTATGCTGTTGACTGCTAAATATAATTTCAGAAATTATACTACATGGGGCACCATGGATACTTCGCAACGCACCATTGCAAACCTGTTAAAGAAATCAGGTTATGCAACCTGTATGGCAGGCAAATGGCAGTTTGATGGCGGAGATGCATCTATACGTGCTTTTGGTTTTGATAAATATCTTGTAACTAATCCTTTTAATGTAGATTTTGAAGATGACGGCGCATTAAAATTTTATAAAGATCCGCAGATATATGAAAAAGGCGCTTACTGGGCAGATAGCAGAACAAAGGGCAAATACGGAGACGATATTATAAGAGATTACATGTTCAATTTCATTGATTCAAATAAAGGCAAAAAACCGTTTTTTATTTATTGGGCAACCAATCTTGTGCACGAACCTTTTTGTCCAACACCTGATGATGCACAATTTGCTTCATGGAATTCAGACAAGAAAAAATCACCGGGCGATTCTATATATTTTCCATCAATGGTTAAATATGAAGATAAATTAATCGGCCAGCTTTTAAGCAAGCTGCAGGCTGATAAAATTACCGGCAGAACATTAGTGATCTGGTTAGGAGATAATGGCACAACCGCAGACATACACAGCATTTGGAATGGCCAGGTTGTTGGCGGTGCAAAATCATCTTCAACAGAAGCGGGAACACATGTACCCATGCTGGCGTATATGCCCGGCCGCATTCAAACACATGCTACGGATACGAGTTTAATAAGCCTTGTTGACTTTATGCCTACAATCAGCAATGCGGCTGGAACTACTATTCCAAAATCTTATGGCCCAACAGATGGAATAAGTTTTTATGACCAGTTGTTGGGTAATTATTCAAGCGTAAGGCCATGGATATTTTGCCATTTTGTAGGTGCAGGAAAAAATGAAACCAATCCCTTGTATTTAAGAAGATGGATGCAGGATTATACTTACAAACAATATGATTCAGTGCCCAATCCCAAATTCAGCAAAAAGTTTTTTAATATAAAAACCGATCCGGCAGAACTGCATCCCATTTCAACTGCAAATATGACGCAGCAGGAGAGAACTATCAGCAAGCAATATCTTAAGAATATGTCGCAGTTGCATTAATATTTTATAGGTCGGAAGGCTAAAGCCACCTGATCATTTCTAAATCCCCAATACTTCTTTCAGTTTACTGTAACCTGCTTTGCTTACAGGTAATTTAGATCCTGTACTTAAAAGTAATAAATGGCTATCTTTTTCATACGCATCAATACGCGTTATAAGTTGTGTGTTTACAATGTATGAACGATGCACACGCACAAACTGAAATGAAAACAGTGATTGTTCAAAATAGCTCATTGTTTTTTTCTTAAGAAATGAACCTTCAGCGGTAAAAATTTTTACATAATCATCAGCCGCTTCTAAGTATTGTATTTGCGATACAGGAATAATTTTGATCTTGCTGCCATCTTTTACCACCACACGGTTTTGCTGAACAGGTGATTGTGCCGCACTTTCCAAAACGGCTTCTGTTTTTTGCGAGAAAGGTTTTTGCTGACTGATGTATTTCTGCAGGGCTTTATCAAAACGTTCTTTGCTGAATGGCTTTAATAAATAATCAATTGCATTGCTTTCAAATGCTTTGATAGCATATTCATCAAAAGCTGTTGTAAAAATTACTGGCGGAGCAATTTCAATTAATTCAAGCATTTCAAACCCGTTGATCTTCGGCATTTGTATATCAAGGAAAATAAGATCAGGCTCATATTGCTGAATAGCTTTTAATCCTTCAAAACCATCATTACATTCAGCCAGCATTTTTATTTCAGTATATGATTGCAGGTATTCTTTTACAATACTTCTTGCCAAAGGTTCATCATCAATAATTATAACGTTCATATATTTTGCGGAATAAGAATAGTTGTTGTAAAATGATTGTCTTCTTTCTTTATACTTAACAGGTCCTGCCTTGCAAATAATAAAAATAATCTTCGTTGTATGGAAGGCAGGCCAAAACCTGTTCCTTTTAAAGGTTGCGATGTTTCAGGATCAAATGGATTTTCAACCGCAACCTCTAAATTATTGCCCAGCTTTTTTGCATTTACTTTAATCAGCACTTCACCTGTTGTATCGTACAATCCAAATTTAATAGCATTTTCTACTACCGGTTGTAAAAGCATTGCAGGCAGGTTTAATTTCAGTGCAGCTTCTTCACAAAAAATATCTGTTTGCAGCCTGTGGCCAAATCTTACTTTTTCAATGTCAAGATATAATTGCAGGTATTGCATTTCTTCTTCCAGCGTATTCCATTGCTTTTCATCTTTTTTTAAAGTGCCACGTAAAAATTCGCTTAACTGGTTTATCATATGCCTTGCTTTTTCAGGCTGTGTTCCCGTTAAAGCGCTTATTGAATTTAAACTATTAAATAAAAAATGCGGCTGCAGTTGTTGCCTTAGTTTAAATAATTCTGCTTCTCTTGCGAATTGTTCTGCTTCTGCCTTATGTGCGTTCATTCTTTTTTGTTCTTCCTGGTTATACCATAATAAACTCATCATGGCAATACAGCTTACCAATAAAAATCCAATGCCGAATCTTATGCCTGCAGATTGATGTAATTGCTGAATATAATATGCATCATTGCTCATTATTAAGTTTAATAAAGATTTTGAAATGAGTGAGCAAATTGCGCTAACACCAAGACTTACAAAAAGTATATACCAATATTTTTCACGTTGCGGCAAATAATAGCGCATATTGTTTACAATAAGCAAGCAAACTGCACCCAACAAACCAAACGTAACCAGCGTATCAATAAAAATTTCTGTAAAGCTAATTGCAGGTTGTGCAATAATAAAAGCGTGAATAACGCTTACCATAAGCCACCAGCTTATGTTTAGCAATAAAAGCTTCCTGTTTGATTCCGGTGTATTCAAATCAATCAGTTTAACTGCATGGTTGTATGCATAAAATTTTCCTGCAGATGTGCTGCGCGCAATAAAGTAAGTGTTGTATAAATTTCACCATTCTCTTCTTCAGATATGCGTGAATAAATTTCAACGCCGTCATTCAGGCTGCTTAGTTCATGAATTTCAGAAACGTCAATAAATTTCCAGTGCACGGGTTTTTCTGCGGCATTTAAAAAATTATCCTGCTCGCGATGGCCGAACAATCTTGCTTTTTGAAATGCGTGTAATTCATCTTCGGCATTAATCAGGCGCAATTGTTCATCAAACTGAGGTGTGTGTTTTCCATCTCCGCACAAGATTCTGTAAACAAGTTTTGCAAGATACCATTTCATGTGTGTGTTTTTTATTTGTTAGTTGCCACATGGAATTTGTCATAAAATTTTTCATCGCTGTTAATATAAGCTGCCCGAAAATTTTTATGACTCATTTCATAGTCTTGATTTATTTGTGAATAGTGACAGGTTAATTATTTAATTGATTCTATACAACCTAATATATCAAATGAGTTGCTTTGAATAAGACATCATCAAAAATTTCTTATCTCAATCCCTCCAAACACACAGGCACCTTTTAAAAGGATTGTCTTATTTGGTTCCGGTGAGGAAATGCTTCCGTTTCTCTTGTCTTCTACGCCTCCAAATACAGCAGTTATTTCATTTTTTACATTCCAGTTTCCGGGAATAAGCAGTTTTGTGCCGCCAAAAACATTATTCACTTCAAGCTGAACAGTTTGTTTTATATCGGCCTGTAACAGGTTAATTTCAGCGCCGCCCATAAAAGCATTTATTTCACCCCCTTTAAAATTTTTTGAAAGAATTAATTTATTCACGCTGCCAAATACAGCGTTAATATCAATGTATTCTGCATCATCATCTGTTGCAAAATTACCTGTTGCTGTTTGCGGTGAATTGTAATTATCATGAATATCCAGGCTGTGATCATACTCATTCCATTTATTCAGGTTCTTTTTGCTGAATTTTTCAGAACGCGGTTTTAGTATAAAAACAATACCAACTATCATTAAAATTCCGGGCCAGATAAAATCCTGCATGTGCGCATTAGGAATAATATCATTCAACAAAAAAGCAGTACCTACAACAATCATTATTAAACCACCTGCATTTTTAAAACCGCTTTTAAAACTTATTAATAAACCTATCGCAATTAAAAGCATGTGCCAGTGAAACAACCAGCCTGGAATATCTGCACCTAACTGCCTTGCCATCAATAAACCGCCGGCAGCCAGCAATAATAACCCGCTCCAAAACCTGTTGCCACCATTGTTGCGGTTAACTCTTCTGTCATCTCTTGCCATCTGATTCTTATTTTAATTGATAATACAAAAATATCAGAGCTTCTTATTTATATAAAGCTTGTTTAGGTTTACATATAAAAACTGTAGGTAAACCATCTAAACATGTAGGTGAATAATGTATGTTCCTGTTCTTATTGGTTTGGAACCGGAATTTCAGTTGGATATATTGGCGAAATAAAATCGCTGTTGCTGATGAATGCAAGATACTTTCCATCAGGGCTCCAGTTGGGTGTATTCATTGTTCCCTGGCCGCCGTATAATGCAACAATTACTTTTGGCTTGCCGCCATCTGCAGGCATTAATCTTATATACACATGTTTATAAAATGGATGATTGGATGGATCAACATCTTTTCCAAAAGAAATAAAAACAACCCATTTACCATCTGGCGAAACATGCGCAAACCAGTTGTTGAATTCATCATTGGTTAACTGTTCCTGGTTACTTCCATCGGGTTTCATACGCCAGATCTGCATTGAGCCGCTGCGCACTGAATTAAAATAAATATATTTTCCATCGGGTGAATATTCAGGGCCATCATCCAAACCTTTCGCAGTGGTTAATTGTATTTCCTTACCGCTGCCATCTGCAGCAATTTTATAAATATTAAATTCATCATCACGCTGACCAACAAATGTCAAAAACTTTCCATCAGTGCTCCAGCCATGCAAATAAGAAGGACCGGTTGGCGTGATTTGTTTTGGTTCGCCGCCGTTGATAGAAACTGTATATACTTTTGAAATATTATCATTGTTTTTACCGCTGCTTAAGCCAAGCATTTTTCCATCAAATGAGATGACATGATCATTGTTATTATTAATAACTGTTCCGGTGTTTAAAACTTCGGGTTTGTTTGTCGAAAGATCAAATTTGTATACCAATCCATCACTATTATACAATAAATGTTTACCATCCTTCATCCAGTTAGGTGCCTGTATTGAGCGTGGCGATTGATAAATAATATTGCTGTGTCCGGTTTCAACATTTAAAATTTCTAACTGGCTGCCGATATATTGTTGATATGGAACAAGTGTTGCCGGCGCAGGAATTACAATGCGCACGTTATAAAAGTTTGCCTTTTCTTTTACAGCTGCATTATGCGAACAAACAAATAAACCAGCGTAAACATCATCACCAAGATCAAGCTGAATACTGTCTTCTGTAAACGTTTCACCGTTGCGCGCAACAGACATGATATACATGTTGCCGTGTCTTTCCAACTGAATTATATCTGCTGAAGTAAGTGTTGATTTCACTTCCTGCATTGTATCATTATTATTTTTTCTGTATTGCAATGAAGTCAATCCATCGCCATGTACAGCTACACTTGCACAAGCTGAGGTACTGTCCAAAGAAGAACGTATCATCCATCCAAACTTGCGGTGTTCTTCAACTCCTTTGCCAATAAAAGACGCATTGCAACGCAGGGTAAAATCACCTTTTAATTGTGTACATATATAATGCAGTCCGTCATGATTAAACCAAATGTTATTGCCTGAACCTTCAATGGTATATTCCTGTGTTTGCGCGTTATATGTTGCACTGCCTGTTTGCGTGTTACCAATATCAAACTGGTTTTGAAAAATGCCGATTGAATTTTGTGCATTCGTAAAAGTTGTCATCAGTAAACAATAAAACAGAAAGGAATATTTTTTCATGGCAAGATGTGATTTGAAAAGTAAGATATGGAAATTTAGCCTGAAGATTAAAACTATTCTTTATCAAACCTGGCCTTCACTTCATCCAGATGATGAATGAATTTATCAACATCAGCGTCGTAGCCATACTTAATATCGCTTAAAGCATTTTGATCGGCATCAATAAACATATATAAAGGCTGAGCATTAAAACCAAATTTAGTTATCTCATAATCAAGATTTTTTTCTCCAACTGTTTCAATCTTTTCTCCTTTTAAGTTGGTATATTTTTCATTTGCTGATAAGTCAGTGGGCTCATCAACATATAAACTTATCAATACAAAATTTTCATTAATGCGCTTTAAAACTCCGGGGTCGCCCCAAACCTGCGCCTCCATTCTGCGGCAATTTGTGCAGGAATATCCTGTAAAATCAAGCATGATTGGTTTGTGTAAAATCTTTGCTGCAGCAACGCCTTCATTCAAATCAAA
>Ga0206932_1026_pt1 | contig 37290 bp, 30 predicted proteins | sample Alteio_BWOrgHeat_18_FD_153244 | JGI IMG/M metagenome (GOLD analysis project Ga0206932, IMG submission 153244) | Enriched cells from forest soil in Barre Woods Harvard Forest LTER site, Petersham, Massachusetts, United States -... | ecosystem: Environmental > Terrestrial > Soil > Temperate forest >...
CAACGGCTTATTGGCAGCTACCAGTAGTTTATCCGGATCCTCGGGCAATTGCACCACATTAACCGTAAAGCGGTTTTTGCCTTCTTTTTTTTGCCAGTATTCGTTCAGCTCCCATATCAGTTCATCAATAGCCACCGGCGATAAAATGGCCTGTGTATAACTGCTATCAACCTGGGCCAGTTCTAACAGGCCGGTAATGGTTTCTTTTAGCCGGGCAGCGTCGCCTAATACCGATAGCAGCAACTGTTCATATTCTTTCGGTGTGCGCGATTTATGCAGGGCAACCTCTATTTCGCCTATAATGCTGGTTACCGGTGTGCGCAATTCGTGAGAGGCGTTGGTAACAAAACTTTGCTGCAACTCAAAAGTATTTTCAAGATGCTTTAAAAGGCGGTTAAAATTCTGCGCCAGCCGGCTGATCTCGTCCTTGCCGTTCCCCTCGCTGATGCGCATATTGAGGTTGCTCGCCCTCACCTGCTGCATCTGCTCCACCACATCATCAATAGGCTCAAGCGCTTTTTTTGCAAACCACCTGCTTATCAAAAACAGCCCGCAAATAACTGCGACAAACAATATCGACATGATCTCCACCAGGTCATTAAGGCGTTGGTTGCCCTGGAAATCGACGGCTGATACCAGCACCACGAAATCGCCCTGGTTATCATGGTAATAAACTCCTACGGTTTGGTGGTCGCCTTCGGCAAACTCTATTTCTGTTCGTCTGCGTACAGTCTCTATTACCTTATTGCTCCAGTATTGCTGTTTATCTTTAATAAATGAGGCGGCGTTTTTGTTATTATAAAACCGGATGACCTCGCCGGGCAGCTGTTTGAGGTATCGCGTGCGGACCCTCCCCAATGAATCTGCCGAAATTTCATCAGCTTTTAAATATAATTGTGAGGCTACTTTGGCCCGGTCGAGCAGGCGGTTATAAAAATCAGTTTTAACCAGCGAGGTAAAGGCGATGAAAATTATTACCATTGCCGTAAAAAATATTATAGCGCTGGTTAGCGTAAAATAAAGCGACAGCCTGTTTTTTATTTTCATTTATTCGCCCGCAAAATATAGCCCATGCCTATAACGGTATGTATCAGTTTGTTTTTAAACCCCTTTTCAATTTTTTTACGCAGATAGTTAATATACACATCAATAAAGTTGGTGCCGGTATCAAAATCAATTTTCCAAACCTGTTCGGCTATATATTCCCTTGATAAAATTTTATTGGGATGGCGCATGAACAGCTCCAGCAGAGTATATTCTTTAGCTGTTAAGGTAATAGGTGTGCCGGCGCGTTCAACAATATTACTCCAGGTATCTAATTTAAGATCGTCAAATACAAATACATGTTCTTCGGTTTTCGCATTTGCTGTTTTACGCCTTAACAACGCTTCAATACGTGCCAGTAACTCGCTAAAGTGGAAAGGCTTTACCAGGTAATCATCGGCACCGGCTTTTAACCCCGATACTTTATTTTGTATCTGGTCGAGCGCGGTTAGCATTAAAATGGGGGTATCGGTATCAGTTAACCGTACCTGGCGGCAAAGTTCAATACCGTTGGTATCGGGCAGCATTACGTCTAATATCAACAGGTCAAAAGCTTCGCCCTTCAGCAAATTTTTTGCCGCGCTGCCGGTACCGGCAGTGGTTACTTTATAGCCATGCTCTTCCAGGCCCTTGCAGATAAAGGCAGCTACTTTTTGTTCGTCTTCAACTAAACAGATGCTATTCATGCTTAACAAATATCAATAAATTTTAATAGGATAAGAATTAACGGATTGCAGCAGTAAAAAGTGTGAGGAGTATATTCAATTAGCTCTTGAGTATATCTAAAAAGTTTTCAAAAATTCTGCCGCTGTAAGTATAGGAATGTTATTAAACGGATTTAAAATCAATAGGTCTTTGTCGCCGGTGATGATGTAAGCGACATCAGCCTCAATGGCTAATTCTAAATATTTATCATCCTTTGGATCACGGCAGATATGAATTGTGTTAGTAACAGGTATAAATTTTACCATAACCCTTATATCTTCAATAATATTAAGCCGCCTGTTTAATGGGACGTACCGATCAAATTTAGGACGAATAAAAACATCGCTGAACTCGTTAAAAGTATCGTCAGAAAATACGATCACATTGTTACTTATTGCTTTATAATAAGCCTGTGCAACTAAAGAGGTTTGCGAAAGTAAAAATGCACTTATGAGAGTATTTGTGTCTAAAACACAGTTAATTTTCTTCATTTAATAACTGCGCCAGGATTTCTTCTGTCAAACCATTTTTGGCTGCTTCATTTCTAACATCCTGCAACAATAATTCAAAATTAGCCGCTTTGCTTTTATTTAATGAATCGGTAAGCGCCTGTTCAAGGCTTTTGCCAATTTGCGCGCGAAGTTTAGCTGAGGTATTGCGCCATGCCTTTGCTACAGTATCATCTACTTCTAATACAATCCGTTCCATAATGCTAATGTTAAGCCTTATTTCAAATTTACAGCTTATATTTGAGAATGAAAAAACTTTTCCTGTTAGTTTTATTAGCAGCCAAATTAACAGGCCGGGACCAGCAGCCTTTTACCGGTAAAGCGTTCTACTGCCCAAGCTTTAAAAGAAAGTATGTTTTACAAATAAAAAACGACACCCTATACACTCAAAATTTCAGGTACGATGCTTACCCGCCTGATCCGGATATGAAGCAAAAAATAAATTTTTTGCGTGAACAGAACGGGTTCACTATTTATTATATAAAGGATACCGAACATAAAACAAGTGTGCTAGGATCGCGCACCGGCGATACCTATGCATTGGTTGGGTGTAAATTATCGCCCGACGGCGATAAGCTAAGTATTGCATACGAAACACAATCGTATACATCTCTTGAAGAATGTAAAAAAATAAATTTCGACCCGGGGGCACGTTTTACCCTTACTTATTTCAGTAAATCTTATTATGATAAATTTAATAAGCTGAAACCCGTAAAAGATGTGGATAGCCTTACCGCCAATGATATATACAGCCGTTTAAAACAACAGGCTATAGCAAATCAGGAACGCTTTAAACGTTTTGGTGTCTCTATGTACGGTACAGCAGAAATTCGGGAGCTTTTAAACCGTGTGTTGATAGCTATGCAAATAAATCCTGTTATATCAGAAGAAGATTTTAACAGGTATACAGAAAAATACGTTGTTAAAAATGGTGTAATGCATTAAACACAAAGCCCTTATGTTAAACAAGGAATTTTGTGTTTAATATTAGAGTAACTATAGCTACTCAATCACACTTTCCTCAAACTCATAGTCTTCCAGCGGCGGGCATGAACAAATAAGCGTTCTGTCGCCATACGTGTCATTAACCCGGCCTACCGACGGCCAGAATTTATACGCCGCTACATAAGGCAGCGGGAACGCCGCTTTTTGGCGGCTGTAAGGATGGTCCCATTCATTGCCGGTAACTACTGTTACAGTATGTGGCGCGTTTTTTAGCGGGTTGTTTATTTTATCAGATGATCCGTTTTCCAACTCGGCAATTTCTTTGCGGATGGCTATCATGGCATCACAGAAACGGTCCAGCTCATGTTTGGGTTCCGATTCGGTTGGTTCAATCATTACCGTACCCGCTACCGGGAACGATACGGTTGGCGCGTGGAAGCCGTAGTCCATCAGGCGTTTGGCTATATCGGTTACTTCAATGCCCGCCTGTTTAAAAGCTCGGCAATCCAGTATCATTTCATGTGCGCACCTGCCGTTATTGCCTGCGTATAATACCGGGTAATGATCTTGCAGCCTGGCTTTGATATAGTTGGCATTCAATATGGCGAAACGGGTAGCATTGGTTAAGCCGTCGGGCCCCATCATAGCGATATAGGCGTGCGAAATAATTAAAATAGATGCCGAACCCCACGGCGCCGCCGATACCGCGTGTATGGCTTTGCCATTATCAATATCAACAACAGCGTGGCCCGGCAGGTAAGGTACCAGGTGTTTTGCAACACCAATCGGGCCCATGCCCGGCCCGCCTCCCCCATGCGGGATGCAGAAGGTTTTATGCAAATTAAGGTGGCATACATCCGCACCTATATTGGCTGGGCTAGTTAGGCCAACCTGGGCATTCATATTGGCGCCGTCCATATATACCTGTCCGCCGTTTTGGTGTATAATTTCGCAGATATCAATTATTGACTCTTCGAAAACGCCATGGGTTGACGGGTAGGTCACCATCAGGCACGATAACTCGTTTTTGTATTGTTCTGCTTTTTCTTGCAGGTCGGTTATAGCAATGTTGCCATTATCGTCACATTTTACAACAATAATTTTCATGCCTGCCATAGCGGCCGATGCGGGGTTTGTGCCGTGGGCTGATGATGGAATGAGCACAATATTGCGGTGATGGTCGCCCCGGTCATGATGATAAGCGCGGATAACCATTAGCCCTGCATACTCGCCCTGTGCACCCGAGTTAGGCTGCAGGCTCATGGCCGCGAAGCCGGTTATTTCGCTTAACCAGCGGTTCAGTTCATCAAATAACTGCATGTAGCCGCCCACCTGGTCTGTCGGTGCATACGGGTGCATGCGGCTAAATTCGGCCCAGGTCACAGGTACCATTTCGGTGGTGGCGTTAAGCTTCATAGTGCATGAGCCCAGAGCGATCATAGAATGGCAAAGCGAAAGGTCCTTTGTTTCTAATGATTTAATATAACGTAGCATCTCATGTTCTGAATGGTGCGTGTTAAAAATAGGGTGTGTTAAATAAGGTGAGGTACGTTGCAGGTCACCGGGGATGACGGTTTTTATACCCTGCTGCAATCCGGTAAAGTTAACATCATTCAGGGTTTTGCCTTTTACTTTGGCAAACAGGCGCACCAGCGTTTTTATGTCGTCGGGCGATGTTGTTTCATCTATCGAAATAGTTACTGCCGAACCCTGGTAATTCAGGTTTACCTCGTTATTCAAGGCCTCGGCGTGTATGGGGCCGGCCAATTCGCCCAGATCAAATTTTACCGTATCAAAGTAGGCTTCATTTAGCTGCTTATAACCCAATTGCGCCAAACTTTTTGCAAGCAGGATGGCCAGGCCGTGTATCCTTTCGGCAATAAGCTTTAAGCCTTTAGGGCCATGATATACCGAATACATACCTGCCATAATAGCCAGCAATGCCTGCGCGGTACAAATGTTGGAGGTAGCCTTATCGCGGCGGATATGCTGCTCACGGGTTTGCAGCGCCATGCGAAGCGCGTAATTGCCCGCGCTGTCAATAGTAACACCTATTATACGGCCCGGTATAGAGCGTTTATATTCTTCTTTAGTAGCAAAAAACGAGGCATGCGGACCGCCAAAGCCCATCGGCACACCAAAACGCTGGGTAGAACCCACTACAATATCAGCGCCCCATTCGCCGGGGGGGGTAAGCAGCACGAGGCTCATTATATCGGCAACTACGGTAAGCTTAATACCTTTTTCGTGGCCTTTTGCTGCAAAATCTGCATAGTTATAAACAGCGCCATGCCCGGCGGGGTATTGTACAATGGCGCCAAACATATCGTCAGTTAACTCAACCTTGCGGTGATTGCCCAACTGTAGTTTTATGCCATAAGGCTCGGCCCGTGTTTTCAGGATATCAATAGTTTGCGGGAATAGTTCTTCCGATACAAAAAACACTTTAGCCGCTTCATTTTTGCGCAGGCTGTATTGCATAAACATGGCTTCGGCTGCCGCAGTACCCTCATCAAGTAATGAGGCGTTGGCTATTTCCATACCGGTCAAGTCTATAACCATCGTCTGGAAATTCAATAATGCCTGTAACCTTCCCTGTGCAATTTCGGCCTGGTACGGCGTGTACTGGGTGTACCATCCGGGGTTTTCAAGGATATTTCTTTGTATTACACCGGGCACAATCACATCATAATACCCCTGCCCAATATAGCTGCGGTAAACTTTGTTTTTTGATGCCGTTTGCTTCAGGTCTTTGAGGTAAGCGTATTCGCTTTTTGCTGCCGGAAGGTTAAGGGGGCCTTTCAGCCTGATCTTTGCCGGCACCGTTTGTGCTATCAGTTCATCAAGCGTTTTTACGCCGGTAGCTTGCAGCATTTCGGCGGTATCTGCCTCGTTAGGCGCGATGTGCCTGCCCTCAAATTTTTCCTCGTAAGCGGTGTTTAATGTCATGAAATATATATCAGTTATTTTGCTGTTGCAAAGGTAGTATTTTACCAGTTGACTAACAATTGTTAAGTAAACAGTAACCCCCAAATTATAGAGGGAATATAATTTGCTTGGCAGGGTTTAAAACAAAATAAAATGAGTCTTTTGTTCCACAAAAACATTTTTTCTGTTTCGTTAAAACCAAAAAAGAAATAGTGGTTAAATTAATTGCCTCAAATATAGCTGTATGGTATTCTCCAACCCATAATAAAGCGCGTCGCAAATGAGCGCGTGGCCAATGCTTACTTCTGCCAGGCCCGGTATATTTTCGGCAAAATATTTCAGATTATCCAGGTCAAGATCATGGCCCGCGTTAATGCCCAGCCCGGCTTTTTGCGCCGTTTCGGCTGCCTGTATATAAGGGGCAATGGCTATTTCCCTGCCCTGGTGGTAGTGATGGGCGTAAGCTTCGGTATATAGTTCTATGCGGTCTGTCCCGGTTGTGGCAGCGGCTTCGATCATTTCAACAACGGGGTCAACAAAAATAGATACGCGAATGCCGGCATTTTTAAATACCGCTATCATATCCTGCAAATAATGCTGGTTTTCGATAGTATCCCAGCCATGATTGGAGGTTATTTGCCCCAAAACATCGGGCACTAAGGTTACCTGTTCGGGCTTGTTGGCCAGTACCAGGTCGATAAATTTTTGCTCCTGGCAGTTCCCTTCTATATTAAATTCTGTAGTTATAATTTTTTTGAGTTCAAAAACATCATTATAACGAATGTGCCGCTCATCGGGCCGCGGGTGTACGGTTATGCCTTGCGCCCCAAACCGTTCACAATCTTTGGCAACCTGTATCAAATCGGGATTATTGCCGCCGCGCGAGTTGCGCAACGTGGCAATTTTATTAATATTGACGGATAATCGGGTCATGGGCACGCGGGCTTAAACGGCAAATATCATTATTAGTTAACTAATAGCACAAACATTTTTAACTGCAAATAGTTGCATCAGCATCATGAAACAATTGTTAAAACCCCTGTTTATCGTTTTTTTATTAAGCATCACCGACCGCATTGCACAAGCGCAGGCCAATTTCCTGAAAATTGAAAACTATAAAGTTTATTACGGATGGGCCAAACATTTTCCGCAGGACTGGATGATACTGCGGCAATTTGAAAATGAAGGAAAAAAATATTTTCTGCTGGTGAACCCGCAAACGCTGCAAACCAAAATTGATGAACCTGATTTTTACCAAATTACACCACTTACCATGCCCGAAGCAAGGGCGTATTTTAAAAATACGCCTTACCAAAAAGCATTAAGCAGCGCCGAAAAACAATCGGTAAAAATACAGGATGCCGGTATAGAGGGGGGTATGCCCAAAGAAAGTGGCATAAGCCTCACTGCCGACCTTTGCCCCTCGCGCCGGCCACTGGATAAAAGGATATTTACAGGCATATTTACCGAGTTTCAAAAGGTTGAAAAACCTGCGCCGGTAGCGCTTTCTATTACCGGAATATGGATGCTGCAGCACCCGCAGGACCTTGAATGGTTAAAACAAATGCAGCAAAAAGGCGAAATTTATATTACCTGGATCAATCACTCCTATAACCATAGGGTAAGCAGAAGCCTGCCGCTTAAAGAGAATTTTTTATTAGAGCCGGGTACCGATATTAATTTCGAAGTACTGGAAACAGAAAAGGCCATGTTGAAAAACGGTTTGCTCCCCTCTGTTTTTTTCAGGTTCCCGGGTTTGGTATCCGATCAGCAGCTGGTTTACCGCATCACTGATTTCGGGTTGATACCTATTGGTACCGATGCCTGGCTGGCCAAAGGGCAGCAACCCGAAGACGGCAGTATTGTACTAATACATGGTAACGGCAATGAGCCTGTTGGGGTAAATGATTTTATTGACCTGCTCAGGTCAAAAACGCAGGCTATAGCCCAAAAACAATGGTTATTGTATGACCTTAGAGAAAGCGTTGGCCAGGAATTTGAAAGCACCGAAGTAAAATAAATTAATTTAACTGAAAATTTAGTTATAGATTTGCCTTTATCAGTAATGTTATTGATTTTTAGGGTTATAAATGTAACAATTGTAGTATTAACCAAACATTGGGGCTGTAAATAATGTAACAATCGTATTGTTGTTATTATTTAACGTAATATAAATTGAACCTTTGCGTCTAAGTTTTTTTGCTTATAAATATTAATAATAACCCGAGTCTTATAAAATCTTATGAAATACATTTTTATCCCCTTAATTCTTGTTTTTTTTCTTGTAAACAACTCAACCGCTCAAAGGGGCCGTGATGTACACGGAACGCTGATAGATTCAACAAAACAAACGCTTCCCGGCAGTGCTGTTAAAATAAAATCCGACCTGGGCGATAGCTCATCAGTTGTAACCAACATGGACGGTAAATTTTCGTTTTCTGGTATTAAAGGCACCAGGATTACCCTTTATATATCGTCTATTGGTTACCAGGCAGTAATAAAACATTTTAGCTTTATTGCTAATGATACTACTGCTCTTAATATCCCTCCTATTGTTTTAAAAAGTGAAAGCAGGCAGCTTAAAGAAGTTACCATAGTTGGTGTTAACCCGGTAAAATTTGCTGAAGATACAGTTGATTATAAAATTGCCGCCTACCCGGTACGGGATAATGCACCCGTTGAGGATGTATTAAAGAAACTCCCCGGAGTGGATGTGGATGTGAATGGCAATGTTACCGCACAAGGAAAAGCGGTAACCAAAGTGCGTATTAACGGTAAAGATTTTATGGGTGGCGACGTGGCTGCTGCCACTAAAAACCTGCCTGCCGATATATTGGAAAGCGTACAGGTAATTGATGACTATGGCGACCAGGCCAATTTAACCGGAATCAGGACGGGTGAACCAAATAAGGTATTAAACTTTACCATAAGGGCCGATAAAAACTTTGGTTACTCGCTTCAGGCAACCGCAGGTTATGGCAAGGATATGCTGCCAAATGCACCCGGCGTTACTGATAATAACCGGTATTTAGGTTCTGTAAATGCTTTTGATTTTAAAGGCAACAGGCAGATAACTATTTTAGGTAATTTAAATAACACCAATGCAAACACCTTCAATTTTAACGGCGGCGGAAACGGCGGCGGTGGTGGTGGAAATGGCGGCGGTGGCGGCGGCGGTGGCCCACGTGTGGGTGGTGGCGGCGGCGGAAACGGGCTGGCCAGTGTTAAAAATGGCATTACCGACGCGCACGCTATTGGTACAAATTACCGCGACCAATGGGGTCAATACACAGCTGTATATGGCAGTTATAGCTTTTCAAATAATACAACACAAACGCATTCAACTCAATTACAAACCAATAGCGGATTTGGCAGCACAAGCAACCAGGATAATCAACAAACCGATAACCCTGTTAACCACCGGTTTACTTTCAATATAGAGTATAAACCCGATACCATAAATTATTTGAAGATAAGCCCTAATTTCTCGTACGCCAGTACAAATTCAAGTTCATTTGTTACCGAAAACTATATTATTAACGGGGTTATCAATAAAGCATACACAACAAAGGATGTTAATAATTCAACTTCGCCAAGTTTTGGGATGACCGCTTTATACAACCACCGGTTCCCTAACCGCCGTAATTTAAGCATTTACTTAAACGCAAGCACTGCAAAAACCACCTCGTACGATAACCCGGTTAATACTTATACCACCGGGGTATCTAATGTGCCGGCTACCCAGGTAATCAATTCAAATAATACTACCAGTTCATTTGGCGGTACGCTTTCTTACCTGGAGCCATTAGGTATAAAATCATACCTGGAATTAAATTATATGTTCAACCATTCGTATACTGCGAATGATACTGAAACTGATACCCTGGCAACAACCAATACTTATAATAATTATGCGTTGCTCAGCAATAATTATAATTACACTTTCACAACCAATAAGGTGGGTTTAAACTTCAGGGTTATTGACGTGAAATACAATTATGTTGTAGGTTTAGGCATACAGCCTTCTACTTTAGACGGCCAATCAATAACTACCGGTTTACACACCCATGTTAATGAATTTAACATTATACCATCGGCCCGTTATGTTTATAATTTTTCGCGGAATGAAACATTCAGTGCTAATTATAGTGGTTCAAGCAGCCAGCCAACCTTTAATCAGTTACAACCCGTTACCAATTTTTCAAACGCTTTGTACCTGACACAGGGTAACCCTGATCTTGCGCCGCAGTTTACAAATATGCTTTCATTACGATATAATACATTCGGTCTTACTTCGGGCAATATTATGTTTATTAACGCGTCGTTATCGCAGATCGATAATTATGTTGCATCTGATCAGATCACTTATGGTAAATTTACTAAAGCGGCACTTTTGGCCGATCCTACTTTATCGCGTTACCAAAATACCATTCTAACTAAATACATGAATACCAATGGCTATCGTGCTGCTTCAGGGCAAGTGGTATTCTCAAAACCATGGGATGACCGTAAATACACCGTAATATTTAGTGGTACAGCCAGTTATACAGAGTATCCGGGCTTTACAAGCAGTATAGACAGCAATAACGTTTCTTCTCCAATACTTAGAAATATAGCAAAATCGTTGGTGTTAACCCCCAGCGCCCGTTTCAGGCTGGACATACTCGATATTGTAGACGCACAGGCAATTGCTACTTACGCTATAAGCAAAACAAGCAATTCATTAACCGGCCCGTTGTTTAGTCAGAATACTGATATAAGAACATTAACGTTAGGTTTAACCGGTAAAAATTACTTTGGCGACTGGACATTCAGCTATGATTATAATAAACTATATAACTATGGTTATGCCAGCAGCGTTAATATAACTAATCCAAATATATTAAGCCTTTACGTTGAGCGCAGGTTCCTGAAGAATAACAAGGCAACTATACGCTTTGCAACTGTCGACCTTTTCAATGAAAACACCGGATTTTCAAATGTAACCAGCGGCAATACCATTACGCAAACCAATACCAACAGGCTTGGCCGTTACTATATGCTTACCTTCGCTTTACGCCTGCAAAAATTCGCAGGCAAGTCGCCATTCCAAAACAACAACGGCAGAGGTGGCCGTGGAGGAGACCGCGGCGGTCGTGGCGGTTTTGGTGGCGGCGGAAACGGTGGCGGTGGATTTGGCGGTGGCGGTAATGGCGGTAATGGCGGCGGTGGCAACGGCGGCGGCGGATTTGGCGGCGGTGGCAACGGCGGCGGCGGTGGTAACGGTATCCCCCCTCAATAATAATATTTTTAGGAACAAAAAAAGAACCCCCGGCTAATAATTAACCGGGGGTTCTTTTTTTGATAGAATATTTTACGATAACACCGTATTAATTACACGTTCCAATTCTTGCAGATCAAAAGGTTTGGCTAAGTAGGTTTCGGCGCCTGCATGGCTGGCAAGCAACTGAATATCGCTGTTTGCTGAAAAATAAATAACGGGGATGCTTTTTAATTCTTCGGTATTTTTTAATGCTTGTGTGGCAATAATACCGCCGGCATCGGGTATCCAGTTATCCATCAGGATCACATCAGGCATTATACCCGAAACTTTTTTAATTATGTTATTACAATTTGTAAAGGTGTGTACCTCCCAGCCCTTATCTTCTAAAATGTAGTTGCAGATAGAAAGAATGTCTTCATCATCATCAAAAATAATGATCCTTCTGTTATTTTTATTCATTGTTCAATACTGGTAAAGGCCGTAAAATCCATATAACATTTACAATAAACAATTGTTTTAATTATTTTAAGTTAAATAACCTTTTTAAAAATTTAGCATCTTCTTTAACAATTTTAGCTAAAAATCCGGACAAAAAAAAAGCACCCGTCGCTTGACGGGTGCTCAATACGATTGTTATGATAGCTTATTGGCTTACTTTTACATTAACCGCATTTACCCCTTTTTTACCTTGTTCTACATCGTAGGTGACATTATCGTTTTCACGAATATTGTCGATAAGGCCTGAGGCGTGTACAAAAACTTCGCTGCTACCATCGTTTGGTTTAATGAATCCGAAGCCCTTGCTTTCATTGAAAAATTTTACTGTTCCTTGCATTATGTTTTTAATTTTATGTGATAAAGATAGATTTAAATAATACTAATGCAACATAAAATATTATTGCTTAATATTTTGTAATGTAACTTTTGAGTTAATTACCCATTGCAATTATGTAAATAACCTATATTTAGGCCAACCAATAGCAAATTATTACTCATACCCACCATAATGAAAATTTTATTGAACGCTGCAAAAAGGGCAATTTTATTTGTCCTGCTGCTTGTTTTGTCGGCCGGTTACGCGGTTGCCGGCACACCGCAAGTGTCGGTCATTGCCGATAAAACGCCGGGAATTCCGTACACACATGGCCTGACTAAACTATTTGATGCCCTGCGTGCAAAAAATATTTCGTTTGAGCAGGTTGCATCGCTCGGCAAAGCAAAAGGTAAAATTATCATTGTAACCGGGCTTTCATCGGGGGATGGTGTTGCCCGTCAACTGTTAAAAAATTATAAAATAGCCCGGGAACCAGAGGCGCTGGCCATTCATAAGATCATACTGAAAAATAAAACGGTGTGGGTAATTGGCGGGTTTGATGATAAAGGCGTAATGTACGGGTTATTAGATGCAGCCAACCGCATTAGCTGGAGTACCAACCAGATGCAACCCATGCAATATGTAAAGGAAATAACTGAACATCCCGATGTAAAAGAACGCGGCCTCGCTATATACACCATGAACCGCAGATACTGGGAAAGCCGTTTTTACGACGAAAACTTCTGGAACCAATACCTGGATATGATGGCGCAAAACAGGTTTAATATGCTTGAGATCACGTTCGGATATGAAAATGGCGGTTTCCTGGCGCCTTGTTATCCTTACTTTTTTAATGTAGATGGTTTCCCGGATGTAAAAATGGAAGATATTACGCCCGAACAGCAGCAGCGCAACCTGGCTACCATGAACCATGTTATACAAATGGCGCATGATCGCGGGATAGGTGTGCGGTTAGGTATATGGGACCATATTTATAAGGGCGGCGTGCAGGCAGGCGGTAATCCCGCATTTGCTTACAAAGAAGGCCATCCCCAACCCTGGCAGGTAGGCGGCCTCGATGCCAATAACCTGAAGGCCTATACAAAGGCCGCTTTTAGTAAATTTGTTAAGGTAATACCTAACCTTGATGCCGTGTTGTTTAAGGATAACAACGAAGGAGGATTAAAAGACAGCGAACTATTAGAGTTTGGCTTAAATTTTTTACACACGGTAAAAGAGAGCGCGCCAAATTTGGAGTTAGATATTCACGCAAAGGGCTTAAGCGATTCTGTGATACACAGCGCCGAAAATATGGGTTTAAAATTCAGGATAGTACCTAAATTCTGGATGGAACAAATGGGTTTGCCTTATAGCCCCACCCATATTAACCGCGAAGATCAAAAAAACCGCAGGCATGGGTATGCCGATATGCTGGTATATCCGCAGAAAACTAAAATGCTGTGGAAATTATGGAATGGCGGCACCAACCGTACGTTTTTATGGGGCGACCCTGAATATGTGCGCCGCTTTGCCGAAAGCACTCATTTATATAATAGCAGCGCTTACGAGGTATATGAGCCACTGGCAACCAAGATGGAGTCGCAGGCGCATGATATGAAGCCGTTCGACCTGCTGAAACCCGAATATCAGTATTATACTTACGAGTTTGAGCGTTACTGGAACTTTTTCCAAATGTTTGGCTTAATAGGTTATGACCCGCATACGCCTTCGGATATATGGGATAAAGAATTTGAAAAACGTTTCGGCAACCAAACCGGGCCCGTTGTTGAGTCGGCGCTGCATGAAGCCAGCTGGGTTATGCCGCGTATAATAGCGTCATGCTACCCTTACAGCTTTTTCCCTACCACCAGCGCCTGGCCCGAAAAACAACGGCTGGGCGACCTGCCCCTGTATGCAAAAGCCGAAGGCAGCGACCTGCAGCAATTTGCCAGCTATGACCAGGAGGCACAGGTGCTTTTAGGTAGCTTAGAAACGGCTAAAACGCTGCCGTCAACCAGCAGCAGGTGGCTGCAGGAGCTTTCTGAAAGTATTATTAAAAAAGTTGATGCCGCCGAAAAATCCATCGGCACAAAAAATAATAAAGAGTTTAACTCAACCATGGTCGACCTTAAAATGCTGGCCGACCTGGCGCTGTACCATTCGCGCAGGGTTGGGGCAGGGGTTAGTTATTGTTTGTTCCTGCGTACGCAGGATGTAACAGCGTTGGATGAGGCTATTGCCTGGGAACAAAAAGCCACCGATGCCTGGCAGCAAATGGTAAACGCCGCCGGCGATATGTATGCCGACCCGATATTGATAGGCAGCAAAAACCTTTCGGGCCACTGGAAAGATGAACTGGCTGCCTTAAACAAAGGTTTGGATAAGCTGAAAGAGCAGCGCAAAAACTTTGTGCCAACCGGCCCCGTTAAACCCGCGCCACGTTACAAACCCGCTACCGATGCGGATAACGGCAAATATTTTACCATAAGCCATACGCCGGTAACTGCCGCGCCGGTGGATAAACCTATTACTATTACGGTAAAAGTGAGCGCCCCGGCAGGCTTAAAATGGGTGCACCTTACCTATCGCGCTGTTGACCAATACAAAGATTTCCAATCGCTGCAAATGACGCCAACGGGCCAAAAGGATATGTACAGTGCTACCATTCCCGCCGACCAGGTAAACCCCACCTGGGACCTGATGTATTTGCTGGAGTTTATGGATAATAACAATAAAGGTTTTATATACCCCGATTTGAATAAAGAAACGCCTTATGTGATTGTTAAACTGGAGAGGTAGGGGTTAGTGATTAGAGGTTGGAGATTAGAGATTAGGCCTGGCGCGTCTCACCACCCGTCATTTGCGACTCTCCCCCACGTGTCATTTCGACCAACGGGAGAAATCTATACATGACAGGTGGCGAACTATACAGGTGCATAGATTTCTCCCTACGGTCGAAATGACGCTAATAAATACCGTCCGTTTGTTTCACTACCAAGCGGACGGACACCCTCCAAAAAATGCCCTTACATTAGTTATATTTGCATCCAAATAATAACTATGACCAACCCCGCCATCATTCCCGAACTATACGTTATAGGCGCAGGCCCCGGCGACCCGGAACTGATAACGGTTAAAGCCTATAAAGTTTTGCAAAGGGCCCCTGTGGTGCTTTATGATAATTTGGCCAACAAACAACTGCTTGACCTTACCCCCGAAGACTGCGACCGCATTTACGTAGGCAAACAACCCTACGGCAGCTATACCCCGCAGGAAGAGATACATGAAATGATCAAACATTTCGCGTTTGCCAAGGGCATGGTGGTACGGTTGAAGGGCGGCGATCCGTTTATATTCGGCAGGGGGTTTGAGGAAATTTTGTTCGCGCGTGGGCAGGGTATTAAAACCCATTTTATACCCGGCATTACCAGTATGCAGGCAGCTGGTTTTGGCGATATCCCGCTTACCCACCGGGCCATCAGCGAAGGAATATGGGTAATAACCGGCACCAAGAAAGACGGCACCCTATCTGCCGACCTTAACCTGGCCATGCAAAGCAACTCCACCGTTGTAATTTATATGGGCATGAAGCAACTGGATATTATTGCCGCCACCTACGTCAAAGCTGGTAACGGCGATATGCCCGCGGCTATTATTCAGCATGCTTCATTGCCGCATCAAAAATCGGTTAAAGGGCTGGTTAAAGACCTCCCCGCGCTGGCCGAAAGCAAAAAACTCACTTTCCCATCTATCATCATTATAGGGCCGGTGGTTGATCTGCCGGGGGATGTTTTTTAAATAGAACATGGTATAGCATGGCGGCGATTACTTCCTTAACTCCCCTTAGAAATTTTTTAAGCCGATACGGTGATTGGTATAATCAAGCAGGTACTCATTGCTCAGGAAAAAGTTAATACTAAAAATAGTGCGGTTATCATGTGAGTACGACGGGTTCTCTACCTCGGTTACATTATAATTGCTTACAGTGGTGTATTGATAGCTAAATCCCTGCCCGGTAAGGATAGATACATTTGCATTAACAGGCAAGGTTATCATATTGCTTGTAGCCGCGCTATTCTCAATAATTGTATTGGCCGGCGTTCCGGTATCAAACAAAATAGTACCGGGAATGGATTGGCCATTATACGTTATAGTTGACGCTATATTTGCCGAATATCCGCCAATGGCCGAGTAGCCAAGCGGGTGCATAACAAAGCCTGAAGCATTCAGGTCGTTAGGTGTTAGCCCTATGTAAAGCAAACCGGGTGCATAGGTAGTAGTGGTATTAAAACTCGCGTTATTAAGTACCGCCAGCCTGAAACCGCTGGTAATATTATCAGCCAATTGAAAATAGCTTAGCGGGCTGGCTATAAATCTGCTGGCAAAACTAACACCCGGCCCTACGCCAAAAACATCATTTGCATGCGCGGCCAGTTGTTTGCCCGTAGTTACATCTATAATTTTATAATATAAAAATATAGGTATGCGTGGTGTAGTTACGCTGCCGTTTATATCGCCAATAGTTACAGGCGCGTAAGCCAGGTTGCCGTATTCCTGTGTTTCGCCATCAACACCGCCGAAAGTTACTATAGCTGTTTGCGTAGTAACGGTAATGCCATTTACATTAACCGAGTCGCCCGCTACCTGTATGCCCGATGAGGTGATCATCGAAGCCGGCAACAGGCCATTGGCATCTATGGTCATTCCTGTTGACCCGGTATCAAACACTAAACCATATGGTGACGCAAATGATTGGGTCCCTATTTTCGAAACCGCGATAAATATGCGCCTGTCGGTATTTCCGGCACCTATCTGCTCGTATAATCCCAGCTTTGCAAAATTAACCGGATCGGGAACCGAACGATCTTTTTTACAGGAAACAGCAAACATTAGTAAGAATAATGCCCCTGTTAATACCGGAAGAAACTTTAAGTAGTTTTTTCTCATATTTATTATGCTGCGCTGGTATAACAAGCCCAAATTACAGGCAATAACGTTAATTTAACACCAAGCGTATAATTGATAAGTTCAAAATTACCTTAAATAACTTAAAAGTGCCGGAAAAACTGATTAATACTTAATTTAGTGCCCGAATTGCGGTATTAAATATTTATAACTTAAACTAACCGGCAATTATTAATTTAAAGTTTAACAGTAAGAAGCCATTTTAAAAAATTTATTATTAAATTTCCATAATTAAACCTATTACCGTCGGCTTAACTATAAAGCATGCAGCATTTAAATATAGCTGATTATATTATCGTTTTAACTGGCAACCCTTTTTAACCATTATATTGATTACTTTTAATGAATACAGATGGATACCCCTATCATAAATAAAGAGAAACCCGAAGTAAGGCTTAGGGCCTTCAGAGCGATCGACGAGCCTGAAACCTGCGCGCTTTTTATTGAGGGCCATACCCACGTTTTAACTAACATAGGGGTTACTAAAGTTTCGTACAGTAAAAATGAATGGGTAAACAACCCGGCGGCATTTGTGGCGGTTGTTGAATCTTTAGATGGCAAACGAATATTTGGGGGGGTGCGTGTACATGTGGCTGGCGGAAGCGAGCCTTTGCCTATTGAGCTGGCAACCGGAGCAATGGACAGGGGAATATTTGACCTGGTTTGGAAATATGCGCAAAATGGTACCGGCGAACTTTGTGGTTTATGGAACTCTAGGGAAATAGCAGGATATGGAATTGGCTCTATTTTTTTAATCCGTACCACGGCGGCAATTTCATACCAGATAGGTATTCAGTCTCTTTTTGCATTGTGTGCACCTTACACCATTCCGCCTGGAGCAAGCGTGGGCATGGAAATAGAAAAAAGTATTGGCAATGATGGCACATTTTATTATCCTAAACTTGACCTTATAGCTACCACAATGATACTAAAAGATGTGCCTACGTTAAGCAAAGCAGCCCAGGAGGACAGGGACGCGATAATGAAAATACGGGAGAACCTGAATATAACCCGGGTTGAAATATTGCGTAATAAGGAGATCACTATTCATTATCAAATTGCAATACCTAATCTTGACCAATGGGATTTACAGGCAACCATTGCCAATGCGAAAAAAAACTACTTTAAAACAAAAATAAACGAAGAAGATATTAACTTCCTTTAAAAATTATACAACAATACACTTTTACCTTGCACAATGACAATAGATACTACTCAATTTCATCCGACTGCTACCGATAATCTTACTTATAAGCCCCTATTAGTAAGATTAAATACACTTTCAAATAAACAAATCTTTAATTCTTTATTAACCGATGGAAAAGTATCATTTGTTTGCGATGAAATTTACGGGCAGTTACAAGAGCTGCTAAAAAGTAAAAATCCATCAGTAAAAATAAAGGCCGGTGATTATCCTGCCCTTATTGCCAATCACCTGCAAGGGCAGGATATGGCAGAATATGGCGTATGGGTTTATTATCCCTGGAGCAGGCGCCTTGTACATTTATTGGATGAAGATGAGTTTATTGAAGTGCGTACTAACCGTAACCAGTATAAAATTACCAAACAGGAAAGAGATACCTTAAGCAAAAAGCGTATTGGCATCATAGGGCTTTCGGTTGGGCAATCTATAGCGCTTACGCTGGCTATGGAGCGCGATTTTGGCGAATTGCGCCTGGCTGATTTTGATGTACTGGAGCTAAGCAACCTAAATCGCATACGTACAGGGCTGCATAATATGGGTGTGCCCAAAGTTATTATAGCGGCACGCGAAATTGCCGAAATAGACCCTTACCTGAAAGTAACCTGCTTTTTTGACGGGCTTACTGATAAAACAATGGACGACTTTTTCATTACAAACGGAAAGCTTGATCTGTTAGTTGATGAATGTGATGGGCTGGACATTAAAATTTTATGCCGGTTTAAAGCGCGCGAATTAAGAATACCGGTTATAATGGATACCAGCGACCGGGGCATGCTTGACGTGGAACGGTTTGATCTGGAACCTGAGCGTGCCATATTACACGGCACCGTGCAAAACATCGACCCGCAAAGTATAAAAGAATTAACCAACGAAGAGAAAATACCTATCATATTACAGATGTTGGGTATTGATAATGTATCGTTACGAGCACAGGCCTCGATGGTTGAGGTAGAGCAAACTATTAATACATGGCCGCAACTGGCCAGCTCGGTAGCTTTGGGTGGCGCTGTAGGTGCTGATGTTGCACGACGTATTTTACTGGATCAATACCATGAATCGGGCCGATATTATATCGATCTGGAAGAACTGATAGCTGATAAAAAAACGGAAAACACTAATGATGATATCCGAAGCAATCCGTTCTCACCATTGTCTGTTACCGAAATGGAGGGTTTAGCAAAGGGGGTTCAATTAAAAAATTATCCGCAAGCCTTATCTCCCGATAGGGATACGATTGAAAACTTAGTACGGGCAGCTTGCGCTGCGCCATCTACCGGCAATGATCAGCCATGGAAATGGCTGTATACAGATGGAACGCTGTATTTATATCATGACGAATACCGCTCGTTCTCTTTTGGCGATTTTAAAAAAATAGCATCCTACATCAGCTTTGGTGCCGCATTCGAAAACTTATATATTCATGCCCTAACACAAGGCCTGGAAGCGCATTATGAGTTTATGCCCTATGGCAGTAATGAACGGTTGGTAGCAGCTATACGCTTTACGGCGGTAAATAATACGGCGCAATCAGGCTTGCTTACACCACTTGATAGTAGTATACCAAACCGCCTAACCAACCGTAACCCATCACCAAAAAGCGAAATAGAAAAGGGTAAGCTTGAGGAGCTAACAGCCTTAGCTCAATCTATCGATGGCGCCAAACTGCAATGGTTTACTGACGATGCTACATTAGCTGCGTTGGCCGAAATAATTGGCGCCTGCGACAGAATACGTTTATTAAATATGCAGGCCCATCATGATTTTGTGTACCACGAAATGCGATGGACCAGTGAGGATGCCGAAAAAAGACGTGATGGCATCGATATAAAAACATTGGGGTTAAGCAACTCGCAGCTTGCAGCGCTTAATGTAATTAAAAATGCCAACGTAGTGCGCACCATTAATAAAATTGGCGGCGGCAAAGCGCTTGATATGTTGGCAAAACGATCAGTAAATGCAGCTTCGGCGTTATGCCTGATAACTTTGCCGCAGCACAACCTGCAAAACTTTTTTGAAGGCGGCCGCTCAATGGAACGCTTTTGGCTGGGTGCAACCAGCCTTAATATCGCGGTACATCCCGTAATATCGCCTTTATATATTTTCCCGCGGGTTGTTAGAGGTAATGGCGAGGGATTAACGGCTGACAATGTTGAAGAACTAAAAGGCTTACGCAAGAAATTTATGGAAATTACCGGCTTAGAAGATGGACGCGCCGAGGTGTTTTTAGCAAAAGTTACCATTGCCGACAAACCCTCACTTAAAAGTTTTAGACTACCATTAGAAGAAACACTGATTATAGCATAAATACCAACAATGTGAACATTATGAACAAAGGATTACTTACTTTATTATTGCTCCTGGTATTTTTTTCATCAAAAATATTAGCGCAAAGCCCTGCGACTTTTACTGGCGCAAATGTAGTTATAGGTGAACACGCAGCCATACTTGAGGATACAGCCAATAACCTTTCTATAAATTCGGTTATCACTTCTAAAAAATTTGTTATTTCAAATAGCGAAACCCCTAATCTTCCATTAAGTAAATCAAGTTTTTGGCTGCGGTTTTCTATCAAGAACCAAACAGACCAACCACGCTTGCTGCTATCGCTGGAATATCCAACACTTAACACCTGCGATTTTTATTATCCTGTTAATGGCAAATACCAGCTTCAAAAATATAGTGATGATGTGGCCTTTAATAAACGGAAATACCAGCATCAGGATTTTATTTTTGATCTGAACATCCCCAAAGACAGCACAACTACTTATTATATGAAAGTAGGCAGCAGCGTACAAATGATATTACCGCTTATTGTGGCAACACCCCAAAAAATGGCCGAATCGGTACTTACAAAAAACCTTTTATGGGGTATTTTAATTGGCTTGCTGGTGGTAATGGTGCTGTACAATTTTTTTATTTATATCTCTACAAAAGATGTGAGCTACCTGTACTATGTACTTTATACAGCGTTTATAGGGCTTACCCAGGCGTCGTTATCGGGCTATACTTACCATTACTTGTTTTTTGATTCGCCCCAACTATTTAACAAAGCACTTATAATTTTCCCGGGGATAGCAGGCATAGCAGCCGTATTGTTTGTGACCGAGTTTTTGCATACCAAACAACGAACCCCCCGACTGCATAAATTTTTTCCGATAGTTATCGCGCTTTATAGCATTGCAATTATTTTAAGAATTTTAGGATTCGATCACGCCAGTTACAGGGCGATAGATATTTCGGCGCTATCAGTTACCATAACTATCTATTCGGCAGCAATTATTACTTCCCGGCAGGGGTACAGGCCGGCCCGGTTCTTCCTGCTGGCGTGGACCATGTTTTTAACCGGTCTGGTATTATTTGTATTGCGTAACCTGGGCATATTGCCTTATAATAACTATACCAATTATACCATGCAGGCAGGTACCGCTTTTGAAGTTACTTTACTATCACTTGCCCTTGCCGATAAAATAAATATTTTCAAAGCCGAGAAAGAAAAATCGCAGGAGGAAACAGTAAAAGCTTTACAAGAAAACGAACGGATAATTCGTGAACAAAATGTAATACTGGAACAAAAGGTTGAGGAGCGTACCCACGAATTAAACGAATCATTGGATGATCTGAAAGAGGCGCAATCGCAACTGGTTGAATCGGAAAAAATGGCTTCACTGGGTCAGTTAACCGCCGGTATAGCGCATGAGATCAATAACCCAATAAATTTTGTGACCTCTAATATCAATCCGTTGAAACGGGATGTTGAAATGATACTGGATGCCATGACGGTTATTGAAACCGTGAGCCAATCCGACTCATCAGCCGAAGCTAAGAAAAAACAGATAGATGATTATAAAGAAGAGGTTGATTTTGATTACCTGGTGGTTGAGATAAAGCATTTAATAAAAGGAATACATGAAGGCGCCTCGCGCACCGCCGAAATTGTAAAGGGCCTTAAAATATTCTCGCGTTTGGATGAGGACGACCTGAAAAGGGCCGATTTAAATGAGGGGCTGGAATCGACCATGGTTATTGCCAATAACCTGCTTAACAATAAAATAAAAGTTATTAAAGCGTATGCTGAGCTGCCCCTGGTTGAGTGTTATGCCGGGAAACTGAACCAGGTATTTTTAAATATTATCTCGAACGCAATATATGCTATAACTAAACGGTTTGGCGATAAAGAAGGGGGTGAGATAAAAATAAGTACGGGCGTTGATGAGGAAAATGTAATTATTACCATAGCAGATAACGGAACAGGCATGAGCGAGCAAACGATGAAAAAGGTATTTGAGCCCTTTTTTACTACGAAGGAAGTTGGCGAAGGGACCGGTTTAGGCATGTCTATAGCCTATAACACTATTAGAAAGCATAACGGCCAAATAACCGTTAACTCTGAATTAGACAAGGGAACGGAATTTATTTTAAAAATTCCTGTTGTTTTTGACACAAAAGTGGTTTAATTACCGTTTAACCAAGTTACCTTTATATAAACTGATCATTTATACTAAACCTACACATTTACCACTCCTATAACCACCCCCTTAATTACAATGACAGAAAAAATTAAAATACTGTATATAGATGATGAAGCAGATAATCTTACCGGCTTTAAAGCTACTTTAAGACTTGATTATCATATATTCACAGCAGTAAATATACCCGATGCGCTTACCCACCTGGCTAAACATCCGGATATAAGGATTATTTTTTGCGATCAGCGAATGCCCGTTACAACGGGTGTTGAGTTTTTTGAAGAAATACGCGGCGCGCATCCACTCCCTGTGCGCATATTATTAACAGCTTACTCCGATATTGAATCGGTAATTGATGCTATAAACCGGGGCAATATTTTCAGGTTCGTTAAAAAGCCCTGGGCCCCTGTCGAAATAATCTCGGCTATTGAAGAGGCAAATAAATTTTACCTGGCAAATTCAATGCTTTCGGTAAGGAATGACGAATTGCAAAAAGCTTACAGCGAGCTTGATAAATTTGCTTACAGCGTAAGCCATGATATACGCGGGCCGTTATCGGGCATTTTAGGGGCTATAAATGTGGCCCGCGAAATGTATGATATTGCCGAAATGAAGGAGATGCTGTTCCTGATGGAAAAATCATTGAAAAAGTTGGATACCTATATCCTCAGTATGCACGATTATTACAGCCTTCAGCGGGGCGAGTTACTTATAAGCGATATTGATTTTAATAAACTGGTTGGCGAATTTAAAGATATTTATAAAATATATGCTAATACCGCTAATATCGATTTTAAAGTAGATGTAAACCAGCGCGAGCCTTTTCGCAGTGATGTAACAGCGCTAAAGCTTATTCTGAACAACCTGTTATCAAATGCCTTTAAATACCAGGATAAAAGTAACAATGCCAAATCGGTTGAGTTAGTTATAGAAGTGTATAAAGGAACGGCAAACATACAGGTAAAGGATACCGGAGTTGGTATTTTAGGGAATCATATCGGCGAAATATTTAACCTGTTTTACCGCGCCAGTTCGCAGGAGGCCGGCTCTGGATTTGGATTGTATAATGTAAAAAGCGCCCTGCTAAAGCTAAACGGCCAGATAGAAGTTAACTCCGTTTTAAATAAGGGCACCACCTTTAAGGTAAGTATTCCTACCAAATAAAAACTGCATGCAATTATCATTTGTAATTATTGATGATACCGAGCTCGATCATTTTATTGCACGAAAAATGCTCAGAAATACAAACAGGAAATTCCGTGTAAAAAGTTTTATTGATGCCACCCAGGCCCTGGAACATATCATTGCCGGCGATATTGATAATGATGCCCGTGTAATTATGATTTTTCTTGACATTTATATGCCGCTGATGGATGGTTTTGAGTTTATTGAAGAATTTGAAAAGCTCGACAAAGCGATACAGGATAAATACTATATGGTAGCGCTTACCTCATCCCGCGACATATCCGATATCAGCCGTGTTAACTCTTACCTATCATTTAAAGCGGTGATAGCCAAACCTATGACAGCCAGGGAGCTGTCATCATTAATAAATAAAGTAACTACAGAATATGGTATTCAATTATAGCCGCTGCTTCATGAAAGCAGCTTTTGCCTTAGCATAAATTCTAGCTGATCGTTTGATATCCCCAGCTTCTCATTCATTTCCTTTATTTTTTCTTTCTCCTCGTAAGCGGCAAATGCCCGTAAAATGGTCATATCCAGTTCTTCTTCATTCCAGGGTTTGCTTAGGTAATGAAATATTTTGCCTTTATTAACCGCGTCTACAACTGCGCCCATATCAGCATAGCCGGTAAGTAATATCCGCATAGGGTCAAGATGTTTTTCTATTACTTTTTCCAGAAATTCAACACCCGTCATGTTAGGCATACGCTGGTCAGTAATAATAATATGTACCGGCTTCTCTTCCAGTATTTTCAGCGCCTCGTCCCCGCTTATAGCGGTTAACACCTGGTACCTTATCCGGAAAGCGGCTTTAAAAGAAAACAGGTTGTTTTCTTCATCATCCACATAAAGTATCGTTATTTTTTTATCGGCCATTACATCCTGTTTAGCACCTGTTAAACTAATACGACAGATCATTGCAAGGGGTTACAAGAAATTAAAAACCCTTACAAGTAATATAGTTTATACAATGTACATACAAATATAGAAAAATGCAATGTTTCAACTACTTAAAATATAATTTCCCCTGTCTTCCCTATCCACCCTGTTACAATACACCCCTTGCAGTTTCAAAAAGGGTTACTTACCTTAACCTCACCAATTATATAACTCAAATTACAGCAATTATGAAAATACATACCCGTTTATTTATCGCGATCTTTTCGGCCGTTATCATCCTTTCTTCAGCCGCGTGGAAGCCTGTGGCTAAACCTCATACTGTTAAAAAAGAAACTTTACCGCTTAACGGGCGCTACCTGATAGCGGCAGTACCCGGTGTGCGCGACTATTTAGGTTATGGCGGCCATGGTTTGGTATTTTTTGATATTGATCACGGGCATAAGTTTGTAAAACGCATAGCGTTTAAAGGCCTGCACCCTAAAACCGGCCTGCCATCAAACGTTAAGGGTGTTGGGGTGAGCATTCCGCTGCATAGCATTTATGTTACCACGCTGGAAACTTTAGAACGTATAGATTTGATAACCGGCAAACTGATATGGGAAAAACCCATTGAACATGGCTGCGACCGCTTATCCGTAGCGCCTGATGGCAAAACCATGTACCTGCCCTCGCTGGAAAGCCATTACTGGACGGTGATTGACTGCGAAACAGGCAATACCATTAAAGTGATCGACGGATTTAACGGGTCGCATAATACTATTTATGCCCTGTCGGGCCAGCATGTTTACCTGGCCGACCTTAAAAACACCATGGTAAAAATTGCCGACCCAAAAACCAATACCGTAGTTGGGCAGGTGGGGCCGTTCGCTAATTTTATACGTCCGTTTACGGTTAATGGCAGCGAAACCAAAATATTTGTAAACTGCAATGAACTCCTCGGTTTTGAAGTGGGCGACCTCACCACAGGCAAGGTAATTGCCCATAAAGTAATTGAAGGCTGGGATAAGGGCCCGGTTAGGCGCCACGGCTGCCCCAGCCACGGCATTGGCCTTACGCCCGATGAAAAAGAACTATGGGTGTGCGATGGTTTTAACATGCGCCTGCATATTTTTAGCGGGGTTGAGCCGTACCAGCAACTAACTACCATACCCGTACAGGATATGCCGGGCTGGATAACTTTTACTATAAACGGCCAATACGCCTACCCATCAAGCGGCGAGGTTATAGATGTTAAAACCCGCAAAATACTTACCCTGCTTAGAGACGAAGGCAATAATACCGTTGAATGCGAAAAAATGTTGGAAGTTGATTTTAAAGACGGCAAGCCCGTAAAGGCCGGCGACCAGTTTGGATTGGGCAGGGTGATGAAGTAACTTTTGTAACCTATACTTTTGTCTAATTTTGTCTGTAACGTAAAGTATATTATTTTTATACTTTATGGAAACAAATACCTCACCCAAACCAAACATCCGCCAGGCAGTGCCATTTTTTATGGTGGCTGATATGGCAGTATCCTTAAAATTTTATGTAGACCAACTGGGTTTTACCCTAATCAACCAATGGGTGCCTAATGGTAAAATAGAATGGTGTTGGCTACAGCGCGAGGGTGCGGCTATTATGCTGCAGGAGCCGCGAAAAGGCAGCACAAAGGATAAACCCGGCGTTGGCATATCTACCTGTTTTCAATGTGAGGACGCGCTGGCCCTGTACCACGAGTTTACCGGTAAAGGGGTAACCATTGCCGAACCTTTTGTTGGAAACAGCATGTGGGTGGTGTGCTTTAAAGACCCCGACGGCTTTAAACTTGATTTTGAAAGTCTAACTGATATTCCCGAAGAAACAACCTATTCCGACTGGAGAACCAGTCAGTATTTATAATAATTACTATTTTCAGTTGGCCCGGACTAATTATTATTCAGCTTAAAAAAAGGGGCATAAGCCCCTTTTCCAATAATTCAAATCAATTACTTCGCATTTATAGCCACTATGGCTTCATCGGCGGCTTTGGCGCCAACTATGTCGTTAACCTTGGTTCGCTGCGCTTTTATATCATTCAGCAAACCAATTATAATTGGGGCAACGCCAAAAACCTTGTATTTTACGCCAAAGTCTTTTATCGCGTCAATACCTTGCAGGGCATACTCAGGTTTATCCAATTTGGCTGTCATGGCGGCAAACTCCCTTATCATATTAAATTTGTTTTGTATGCCGGCATCCTGGTATTGTTTGTAAATAAACGGCCATTGCGCGCCGGTTCCAACTGTTGCATAAATATGTACCATAGCCAGTGAAAGCGCGCCTTTATTATCTTTTTCAAAACCTTTGGCCAGTTCAAGCGCCTGGGCCGGGTCCAATAAATTTATCGCAGTTAATGCCGCGCCCTGTACCGCGTACGATTCGCTTTTAAGCGCATCCTTAAACAGATTCATCATGCCTGAAGCCTTTAATTTGCCTAATACATCTATGGCGGCAGCGCGTACCAGCGTATTATCATCCGTTTTCGCTATTTCTACCAGCATGGGCTGTGCGGCGTTACGCACCTCATCATTAGTCATATTTAAACCGCGTATGGCTTTTATACGCAAGCCATAGTATTTGTCTTTCAAAGCGGCCATCATTATCTTCTGTGCCCCTGCGCTGCCCTGTTCGGGCGTAGCATGGTCAATGGCTTCAAAACGGTCAAGGTATAACGGCGCGTTAAAATATTGAAAAACGTACTCATCCAAAGTTTTGCTGTCTTTCTTTTCGGCCAATAATACTTTATCGCCGTCAACATTCACCAGGTCAGGCTTCGCGGTTGAACTGAAGGTTAACGTATCGGCCTTATCATTCATCCATATTTTATGGCGCGTTTTTGTGCCGCCTGCATAAATATCAACCGCCATAGGTAAAATAAAGGCGTTGCCATCCTGGGTTTGCTGCAAATAAACAGTTTCGGTTTTGGCGGCATCGTCCCATTTATAACTTATTTTTAAGGCAGGATTGCCATGGCCATAATACCATTGGTTAAAGTACCAGTTCAGGTCGCGGCCGCTGGCTTCTTCCAGCGCCAAACGCAGCTGCTGTGCTTCGCCTGGTTTAAAGGCATTAGTTTTAAGGTAAATGCCCAGGCCCTTATAAAAAGCCTCATTGCCTAAATAGTTGCGCAGCATATTTAAAATGCGGCCCCCTTTCTGATAGGTTACGGCATCAAACACATCCTCCTTATCATCATAGTGAAAACGTACCAGGTCCTTGGTTTTATTAGCCGGGTTGGCTAAATAGTTAAGCATGGCGGTATAGCTATGCGCGTCAGCTTCGTCCTTCCCATATTTATGTTCGGCCCAAAGCATTTCGCTAAAATCAGCGAACGATTCGTTTACGGTAAGGTTGCTCCAGCTTTCGCAGGTAACCAGGTCGCCAAACCATTGGTGAAACAGCTCATGCGCGATGGTGCTTCTGCCGGCGTTATAATTAGCATCCAGCAGTTCGCGGGGGGTAGCCTGTACGTAATCGCCATGAAGGGTAGCGGTAGTGTTTTCCATTGCCCCGCTAACATAATCGCGCACAACAATTTGTGCGTATTTATACCAGGGAAAATCAACCCCCAGCGTTTTCGAGTAGAATTCGATCAGTTCGGGCGTCATGCCAAATATTTGTTTGGCATAGGGGGCGTATTTTGGTTCCAGGTAATAATCAACCGGTTTGTTGCGCCAATGGTCGTGGTATATTTTAAAATCGCCAACGGCCATCATAAACAGGTAGGGCGAGTGCGGCAGTTCCATTTTCCAGGTATCGGTACGTGTACCATCACCATTAACTTTTTGCAAGGCCAGCCGCCCGTTTGATAAAGTGACATATTTAGCCGGAACGGTCATGCTGATCTCGTCGGTGGTTTTTTGTTCAGATTTATCAATGGTAGGGAACCAGCACGATGAGCTTTCGGTTTCGCCCTGCGTCCATATCTGGGTAGGCTTATCCTTTTCTTTACCTTCGGGGTTAATAAAATACAGGCCCTTCGCGTCATTGATAGCGGCACTGCCTTTTACGTGTAATTCGTTGGGTTTGGCGGTATAATCAATATAAACGGTGTACGTTTCGTTATTATGATAAACCTTATCCAGGTTGATAGCCAGTGTTAAGCTATCATCATATTTATATTTAAGCGGGATGTTTTTGCCGTTTTTTACAACAGAAATGTTTTTAATATCCATCCCCTTGGCATCGAGCCTTAACGTATCGGTAGCATAAAAATGCGGCTTTAAAGTAACCCATTCCTTGCCGTACAGGTAGCATTTTTTGTAATCGAAATGTACATCAAGTTTGGTGTGTACCAGGTCATTAATTCGCGGAGGTGTGGCCCGGTATATCTTCATTAGCGGGTCGTCTGTTTTAGCTTGCTGGGCCGTTGCAGGGGTAAACAGCCCGGCGCTAATTACAATACCGGTTATTAAACCGGTGAGCGTTGTTTTTTTCATCAGAGTCATGAATCAGTTTATAAGCGAAATTAAGGGTTTTTAATAAGATTTAAGACAAGCTAATGACAAAAATGTTACAGAGGTAAAGATTGAAGATTAGTTGTTGGGCTAATCTGACTATAAAAGCAAAAAGCGATGAGGCAAACCCATCGCTTTTTGTTAAACCGGTAAAGGCCAACTAATCTTTAATCTCCAATTAACTAATCTTTAACAACTAACAATACTGCTCAAACGCGTTTATCAGGTTATCCGCTATCATTTGCGCGGGGCGGCCTTCTATCTGGTAGCGTTCTATCATGTGTACCAGCTTGCCATCTTTAAACAAGGCCATAGCCGGCGACGACGGCGGATAAGGCAGCATATAGTTACGTGCACTATCAACCGCTTCTTTTTCCATTCCGGCAAAAACTGTTACCAGTTTATCAGGATGTTTGGCGCTTTGCGCAGCTATTTTTGCCGCCGGGCGCGCATTAGCAGCCGCGCATCCGCAAACAGAATTTACCATTACAAATACAGTACCTTCGCTTTCAATAGCTTGTTTTACAGCCGCAGCATCTTTTAATTCTTCAAAACCAACCTTGGTCAGGTCTTCCCGCATTGGGGCAACTAAATATTCAGGATACATCATTGGGTGTTTTTTTTCAATTTTTTATTCAACAAAAATACTAATTAAGCAACAGTTAATGCTTAAAAAACGTAATAATAACATCATGCTGACAATAGGCGTTAGTATAGTGTTGTTAAGATAACACGTAGTTTATTAAAATTTAATGTTGTTTTATTAACTGCATTTTATAAATTGCAAATCCTTAATCGCAATTAAGACTAATGAAAGTAACCCCCAACGACGTAAGTACAATTGTTATTTTAAATAAGAACAAACAAGGCACAAAAACCATACAAATAAAAACCCGGCATTTAAACCGGTTCAAATATTATGTATTGGGTGTGGTTTCTGTTATCGTGCTATTGGCCGCATCTATTGTTTTTCTGCAAAAACAGAACCAGTTGCAGGAGGTTGAAAAACAGCAGCTGCTTAGTCAGATCGTAAAGCTCAAGGGCGATATCCCTGCAAATCTTCAAAAAATAAATGATAACCATGTTGCGCAAACCTATATACAAGCTATTGAAGGCAAGCTGAAAAACATTAATGATTATTTAAGAAAACGTGGTTTAAAAGGCTTTTCGGTAAAAGCAGTTGGCGGCGATGCCAATGCCGCGGGCGCCAAACTTTCAGACAAGGAAGTTTATATGGCTTATGATGATTACCTGGCCCGTTTAGTAAATACCGTGGCTTTTACCCCAATGGGTTATCCGCGTATCAGTTCCATGACATCAGGTTTTGGTTTCAGGAGCGATCCGTTTAACGAGGCACATGCCGAATTTCATCCGGGAATTGATTTTAAGGGAGAGCGGGGCGACATAGCTAAATGTACGGCTAACGGCAAGGTAATTTTTGCAGGCTGGAGCGGCGGATATGGTAACTGTGTGCGTGTAGCCCATGATAATGGTTTCGAAACTTTATACGGGCATTTATCGCGCATTACAGTTAAGGTTGGTCAAAAGGTAACCGTAGGCGAAAAGGTAGGCGAAGTAGGCTCAACCGGGCATTCAACAGGAACACATTTACACTATGAGGTAAGAAAAAACGGGAAACCTGTAAATCCTGTTAAATTTTTAACCTTAAATAATTAATAATAGCTAAATCTATAGGGCGGGCAATGGGTGTTTTTTCTAAAAAAAATAAAATCGCGCTTGATCTTCAGGCCATATCAACACTTTTAAGTGAAGGAAGTACAATAACCGGCAATTTAAACGCCCCGGCTTTTACCCGTATTGACGGGCATGTAATAGGTGATGTTCATATAGATGAGGGCATGATATTAGGCGAAAAAGGCACCATAGAGGGTAATATAACCACTAAAGAAATGATTGTTTATGGTACAGTTAACGGCAGTATCAGGGTGCAATCGCTCGAAATTAAAAGTACGGGTAAAATAACCGGCGATATTGAAACCGGCACCCTCATGGTTGAACCGGGGGGTGTTTATAACGGGCGTTTGAGTATGTCATCAAAGCATTCAAATCAATAACCCGTGCCGGGTATTACTTAAATCTGAACACATTATCCATATTAGCGTTATCATAAGCGCTAACTTTCATATCGGTTATAATGCCGGTATCCAGGCTGTACACCCAGCCGTGTACACCAAGCTGCTGCCCTTTTTGCCACGCATTTTGAACGATAGATGTTTTGCAAAGATTATGTACATTCTCCATCACATTAAATTCTACCAAACGGTCTGACCGCTCTACATCATCTTTTATTGCGTCGAGCTCTTTGGCATGTAAACGGTACACATCTTTAATGTGGCGCAGCCAGTTATCTATGAGGCCAAACTCCTGGTTGCTCATGGCGGCTATTACCCCACCACAACCGTAGTGGCCGGTAACAATTACGTGCTTTACCTCTAATACATTCACCGCATAATCTAATACCGAAAGCATATTCATATCGGTATGTATCACCATGTTTGCAATATTACGGTGCACAAAAACCTCGCCGGGCCGGGTATTGGTTATCTGGTTGGCCGGCACACGGCTATCGGCACAGCCTATCCACAAAACGGGTGGCGACTGGCCCTTAGCCAGGTTAGTAAAATAATTAGGGTCAAGTTTTAAGGTATCTGCTACAAATTGCTTATTTCCTTGCAGAAGGCTTTCATATAAGCTATTATTATCGGGTTGTTTGGCGCACATTATATTTCAAAGGTTTTGAGTAGTAACTGTCAACGAAAATAAACAACTGCTTTAATAATCAGGTAAAGGCATTATTATTTTTTGCCGGGCAAATATAATGAATAGTATGTAGTAGTGTATTTATTGCATTTGCATTATAGCAATAGAATGGCACAGTGGACCAGGTGGACCACCCCGGACCAGGTGGACCAGGCGGGCCACCTCAATTATTGAGGTAAACAAACCATCGCTATTTTCTTATACATAATTACTATTTTTATCCTCTTACATTTTACAAACCCATTGTTGTGGATAATAAAATAAAGTTATTAAAGCATAAGCGCCAGCAGGCCCTGGCCGGTGGCGGCACTGCCCGTGTTGAAAGTCAGCATAAAAAAGGCAAGCTTACCGCGCGTGAGCGGCTGCATTTTTTAATGGACGAAGGCTCCTTCCAGGAGATCGGTATGCTGGTTACCCACCGTTCTACCGATTTCGGCATGGAAAAAGAACAATACCCCGGCGATGGGGTAATAACCGGTTATGGAACGATAAACGGCAGGCTGGTTTATGTTTTTTCGCAGGATTTTACGGTATTTGGCGGCTCGCTTTCAGAAACCCATGCCGAAAAAATATGCAAAATAATGGAACTGTCCCTAAAAAACGGCGCCCCGGTAGTTGGCCTGAACGATTCGGGCGGGGCGCGTATACAGGAAGGTGTGGTATCCTTAGGCGGTTATGCCGATATTTTTTACCGCAATACAATGGCTTCCGGCGTAGTGCCGCAAATATCAGCCATTATGGGTCCATGCGCCGGGGGCGCGGTATATTCGCCGGCCATTACCGATTTTATTTTGATGGTGGAGCATACCTCCTACATGTTTGTTACCGGCCCCAATGTGGTAAAAACAGTTACGCATGAGGTGGTTACTTCCGAAGAATTAGGCGGGGCAAATACCCATGCCAGTAAATCGGGAGTAACACATTTTGCCTGTGTTAACGAGATCGAGGCCATCAACCACGTTAAAAAGCTGTTAGGTTATATGCCGCAAAATTGTGAGGATAAAGCGCCAGCTCTACCCTATGAACCTCAAAATGAGCTGCGGCCCGAATTAAACACCATCCTCCCTGAAGCTGTATTGCAGCCCTACGACGTGCGCGAAATAATTGACCATTTAATTGATACAGACTCGTTTTTAGAGGTTCATAAAGATTTTGCCGAAAATATTGTAGTAGGCTTCGCGCGCATGGCGGGGCGCAGTATTGGTATTGTGGCCAATCAGCCTGCTTTTTTGGCAGGGGTTTTAGACCGCCATGCTTCAACTAAAGGCGCGCGCTTTGTTCGCTTTTGCGATAGTTTTAATATTCCGCTGCTGGTATTGGAAGATGTACCGGGCTTTTTACCGGGCACCGACCAGGAATGGAACGCCATTATTACCAACGGCGCCAAACTGCTATATGCTTTTTGCGAGGCCACCGTGCCGCGCATTACCGTAATTACCCGCAAAGCCTATGGCGGCGCTTATGATGTAATGAATTCCAAACACATCGGCGCAGATATGAACTTTGCCTGGCCCTCGGCCGAGATAGCTGTTATGGGCGCCAAAGGTGCTGCAGAAATTATTTTTAAACGCGAGATCAGTTCAGCAGAAGATAAAGAGGCTAAACTAAAAGAGAAAGAGCAGCTATATGCCGATACCTTTGCCAACCCCTACCGCGCCGCAGAGCGCGGCTTTATTGATGAAGTGATTGAACCATCAGAAACCCGACTAAAGCTCATCCAAGCCTTTAAAATGCTGGAAAATAAAGTAGTTAATAACCCGAGGAAGAAACATGGGAATATTCCTCTTTGAGGTTTAAAGGCGAAAGGTAAAAGGCAAAAGGCTTGACTTTGCACATATAAAAACCTTTTACCTTTATAGCTTTAACCTTTTACCTCAAAAAAACCTTTTACCTCAATTTATCCTTTTACCTTTTACCTCAATTGCTATATTTGCAGCAGCCAACTTAAAAGGCCGAAAAACAAAGCTATGTCTAAAAAAAAATCTGATAAAAAAGAGCACGTCGCTATTGTAACCGATACTTCCCTGTCTTTTCTCGAAAAGTATATCAACAACCCCTCGCCTACCGGTTTCGAGTGGAAGGGCCAGGAGCTATGGCTGGATTATATCAAACCCTATATTGACGATCATTACGTTGACAACTATGGCACAGCTGTAGCGGTTATTAATCCAAAAGCGACGTATAAAGTAGTCATTGAGGCCCATGCCGACGAAATATCGTGGTTTGTAAACTATATTACCAGCGACGGTTTGATCTATGTTATACGTAACGGCGGCTCGGACCACCAGATCGCCCCTTCAAAACGGGTAAATATTCATACCGATAAAGGTGTTGTAAAGGCAGTATTTGGCTGGCCCGCTATTCATACCCGTTTAGGCGGTGAAAAAGAGGAAGCACCATCGTTAAAAAACATATTTTTAGATTGCGGCTGTACCACCAAGGAAGAAGTTGAAAAACTGGGCATCCACGTAGGTTGTGTAATTACCTACGAGGATGAATTTATGGTATTAAACAACCGCTATTACGTTGGCCGCGCGCTGGATAACCGCGTAGGCGGTTTTATGATTGCCGAGGTTGCCCGACTGTTGAAAGAAAATAAAAAGAAACTGCCATTCGGTCTATACATTGTAAATGCCGTACAGGAAGAAATTGGCTTGCGCGGCGCCGAAATGATAGCGCACCGCATTAAACCCGATGTAGCAATTATTACCGATGTTACGCATGATACGCAAACCCCTATGATCAGCAAGATAACCCAGGGCGATTTGGCCTGCGGAAAGGGCCCGGTGGTATCATACGCGCCTGCGGTACAAAACAATGTGAATAAATTGCTGATAGATACGGCTGAAAAGGAAAAAATACCTTTTCAGCGCCAGGCCTCATCGCGCTCAACGGGAACAGATACGGATGCTTTTGCTTATTCAAACGATGGCGTACCTTCGGCATTGATCTCGTTGTGCCTGCGCTATATGCATACTACGGTTGAGTTGGTACATAAGGAAGATGTTGACAATGTGATCCGTTTGATATACGAAGTGTTATTAAATATTAAATCGGGCCAAGACTTCAGGTATATCAAGTAAACTTTCTTTAAATTTTTATGTTGGGAATGTATCGGTTTGCTAACAAATAAAACCGATATTTAATAAACCATTACTACTTTATAAAAACTATGAAACCCACATTACTAATTTTGGCCGCAGGCATGGCCAGCCGTTATGGAAGCATGAAGCAGATAGATGGATTTGGGCCAAACGGAGAAACTATTATTGATTATTCCATTCATGATGCTATTAAAGCAGGGTTCGGAAAGATCAGCTTTATTATACGCGAAGAGTTTGTTGACTCCTTCAAATCTATATTTGAGCCGAAACTCAAAGGCAGGATCGAAACCGATTATGTTTTTCAAAGTTTTGACTTGAAACCGTTTGGCATTGATAAAGAAATTGAACGTGCCAAACCCTGGGGCACCGCACACGCCGTATTAGCCGCCCGTAACCAGGTGCACGAGCCTTTTTGTGTGATAAACGCCGATGATTATTATGGTTATGACGCTTTTGAGAAAATGGTGCAATTTTTAACTACTGAAGCAACTGATAGTCAGTATTCATTGGTGGGTTATCAAATTGATAAAACCTTATCTGATTACGGCACCGTATCGCGGGGCGTTTGCGAAGTTGATGCTGCCGGCAACCTGACCGAAGTAAACGAACGCACAGCTGTTTACTTTACAGCCGATGGTGGCGTGGCTTATAAAGACGAGACCGGTGAGCACCGTTTAGCAAACGATACCCGTGTATCTATGAATTTCTGGGGATTTACGCCTGCTGTATTTCAGCAAAGTGAGCAAATGTTCAAAGACTTCGTTGCCGCCAACGAGCATAACCCCAAAGCGGAGTTTTTTATTCCATTAGTGGCCGACAACCTGGTAAAAAGCGGACAGGCTTCCTTCAAGGTGATACCTACCTCATCCAAATGGTTTGGGGTTACTTATAAGGAGGATAAGCCTATTGTGCAAAAATGCATTTCTGACCTGGTAGCCGGCGGCGTTTACCCCGAGAACCTTTGGGAGCTAAAGGCCGAGAAGGCTTAATAGTTGAATCCCGCTTAATGGCGGGATTTTTTGTTTTATAGGTGATTCACAAAATAGTGAATCACTTTGAATCACTTGAATCACACTATGCCTTTAACGTACTGTAATTCAATTCTTTGCAAAAATGGAGTGAATCACCCTGAATCAGTACAAAAACTTTGGGTAACTGCATTTAATGAACTGTAAGTGAGTATTATATATAAATTATTGACTTTTTGACCAAATGGGATGAATCACTTTTTTGAGCCGATTGTGAATCACTTTTTTTTTGAGCCGGGCCTTGTCCGTGTTTTGGTTTACACTTGGTCTTGTCCGGATTTTAGGAAAAGGAACGGTCTTATACTTCTATAATCATTTAACAAGGTGCATATCAAATTGTCGCTGATCTGCTGAGTTGGGCTAAAGCCCCCCTGTTTTAATTGCACCTTATCCGTTGGTTGAAACCAACGGCAATAAACCGGTAAATACAATTAATTGCCGTCCCTTTTAAGGGACGGATAAGATAACAAAGAGCTAAGGGCTTTAGCCAAAAACCTGTTACGGCAATAAACTGATAAATACAATTCATTGCCGTCCCTTTTAAGGGGCGGATAAGATAACAAAGAGCTAAGGGCTTTAGCCAAACCCTGTTACCGACAATTTGATTTACACCTCATTTTAAACAGTTTATAATTAATTGTTTAATTTTGTTATATGACAACGCTCACTATTGAAATACCGGATAAAGTTGAAAAAACACTTGCCGACTTAGTTGAACAGTTAGGCGGTAAGGTTATCACCAGTAACGCAAAAGCAAAGCTATCCCGAAAAGAAAAGGAATTTTTAAAAGGGTTTGACGAAGCTATTGAATTTGTAAACCTGCACCAACAGGGTAAGGTTAAAGCCAAAACAATTGATCAGTTGCTAAATGAGCAAAATATTTGAATCTATCTCAACTCCGGGGTTTTTATTTACCTTTTGTTTGAGGTTGTGGTGGCGGTGGTGGGCCTGCATGCGTAGTCCCGGTACCTGGT
>Ga0206932_1027_pt1 | contig 37288 bp, 25 predicted proteins | sample Alteio_BWOrgHeat_18_FD_153244 | JGI IMG/M metagenome (GOLD analysis project Ga0206932, IMG submission 153244) | Enriched cells from forest soil in Barre Woods Harvard Forest LTER site, Petersham, Massachusetts, United States -... | ecosystem: Environmental > Terrestrial > Soil > Temperate forest >...
AAGCAAAAGCATTTATAGAATCATTTAAACCGGAATGGGTAAGCCTGCAATATGTGCCATTTGGTTTTCATTTAAAGGGCCTGCCATTTAACCTGGGGAAAAATTTAAAGCAACTTGATGGAAGAAGTTCCTGGCATATTATGTTTCATGAGCTTTCTGTAAACAGGGAGGAATCACTCAAGTTCAGGATATGGTCCTTTCTGCAGGTTAATATCATTAAGTCGCTGCTTGGAGAATTAAAGCCAGGCCTGATCAGTACGAATACGGAATTATATAAGTACAGGCTTAAAGAAATAGGTTTCAAAGCAACAGTTTTGCCTTTATTCAGCAACATTAACAACATTGTTGTAGAGAATAAAGAGGCATTCAATTCAATTATTCCTGCTTTTATTGCCAGGCATCCGGAAGATTATATTATCGGTACCTTATTCGGCAGTTTTGATTTTAAGCGATGGGATATGCGCAGCCTGCTGGATAAGTTTACCTACAGCTTCAGTAAAAAAAGAATGGTGATCGTTTCACTGGGCCGTATGCCTGCCGGGCAAACATGCTGGGAACAATTGAAAAAAGATTATCCGCAGGTGCTGTTTCTTACATTGGGCGAACAATCAACAACATTTATTTCATACTGGTTGTCGCATTATACTGATTTTGGTATTCTTACCACCTTGCCTGAGCTTGCTGGTAAAAGCGGTTCGTTTATGGCTTTTAAAGAACATGGCGTTCCCGTTGTTTGTAAAAAAAGAACTTCATCGCTTGCAGCGTTTAATCTTCCTTTGGAAGAAGGGTTGATTGAAGTGAATACCCAGGCTATATTTCAACTGCCTGCAAAACAAAAACCGGTATCGCTGTTAAATAAAGTTGCAGAACAATTTATGAATGAGCTAAAAATCGGTCAACGGTCAACACCTGTCCCGCTCAATGCGGGAGTTAACGGTCAACTGTGAAATCGACGAAGGAGATTCGCGAATACCGTAAACAATAATTACTAATGTGAGCAATATAGCCTTTACACTTTGTTCTATTAATTACCTGGCACAGGCGAAAACTTTGTTTGAATCAATAAAGCAAACAAATGCTGATTGGAAGTTCATCATCGGGCTTGTTGACAAAAACGATAAAAACACTGACCTGTCTTTTTTGGAATGCGAGGTGATAGAAGTTGAGCAACTGGCTATACCCGGCTTTGATAAAATGGTTAAACAATATACCATTGTTGAATTGCTTACTTCCGCTAAACCTTTTTATTTTGAATGGTTATTTAATAAATATGCAGATGCTGAAGTTGTAGTGTATTTCGATCCTGACATAATGATCTTTCAGCCGCTTACAAAACTTGAAAACAGTTTAAAGCAGTTTGATATCATGCTCACGCCGCATTACACAACTCCCATTAATGATACCTGCCTGCCTACTGAATTGCATGTAATGCAAACCGGTATTTTTAATTTAGGATTCATTGCTGTAAAAAGATCGGCCAATAGTTTTAACATGCTTGCCTGGTGGCAAAGCCGGTTAAAAGACCAATGTCTTATAGACTTATCAAGAGGTTTGTTCGTTGATCAGTTGTGGGCCAATCTTATCCCTGCCTATTTTAATAAAGTGCTGATAGAAAAATATCCGGGCTATAATATGGCGCACTGGAACCTGCATGAGCGCAGGTTGGAAAAAATAAACGGTGAATGGTTTGTAAATGGCCAGCCATTAATATTTTATCATTTCAGTCATTACAGCCCGGCACATCCGGAAGCAATAGCAGGGCACCATAACCGCTACAATTTTGTTACAAGGCCAGACCTTGTGGAAATATATGAGGTGTATAAAGAATCGCTGATCCGTTATCACTATTTCGATCTGAAAAAAATACCTTGTTTTTATTTGAATGATGAAAAGAAGAAAAAGCGCAAACGGGAAATAGAAACTTTCATGCGCATGGCCTTGCCGGATAAATTAAAAGGAAGAATAAAAAGTTTACTGGGAAAATGAAACATTTAGCCGGGAAGTTAACGGTCAACAATACTCATGAAATCCTTTAACATTATTGAATTACTTAACACCAGCTCGTGCGTTAGGCGCCTTCTGCGGTTTGGTTCCGGCCACGCCGGAATTGAAAAAATCCGCAGGATATTTTTTCAAAAAGCGCAGGCAGCGCCGTTGCATGAGCAAAGCCCAGCGGCTATGAGCGAAACAATTAAACTGGTCGAATAAAACAAGTCCATGTACCGCAAACGTCAACTGTCCCCGGTCTCATAATAATGAAAATAGCGCAAAAGGAATTTTTATGCGTATGGCTTTACCGAGAAATTAAAGGGAAGATTGAAATCATATTTAATAAATGATTGCACAGTTACTATTAAAAAATGTTGAACCTATAAGTTGCTGCTGCATATCATCAAGGATATATTGCTGAAAAAACGACACTATAACAGCTTATCAAGGCAAATGAACGGATGTGCTGCAAATCGACGAAGGAGATTCACGAAGGCAAATAAAAAATAAAATCTCCACTGAGCATATCATCCGTTCTTGATTTTTCTTTGGTTACTTTCTTTGCATCAAGGCAAAGAAAGTAACATACAAAAGAATAGGATTGCAGCAGCGTTTCTTAAAAATGAGGTACTCGCTCGGTGCCGGGTATGACGAATTAAAAAGGGATGCTGGGTATAAGTAACGGAATGAGGAAGGGGTATTATGTTATAAGGATTATGGAAGTATTTCTTAAAATGGAATATCCTGTCGTAGCCGGATATGAAGTGCGGGCATCATGTTTAGTTTAAGAGCAGCAGCGTAATGATGAAAATGAAACAGTCAACCGTCAACGGCCAGCAATCAACGCTAAAAATACTGATACTGACCCATCGGTTTAATCCTGATGTTGGAGGCATTGAAACAAATTCCGAAATATTGGCAACTGCTTTCGCCAAATACGGCGCTGAAGTACATGTATTAACATGGACGAAGTACAAAGGCAACCAGACATTTCCTTTTATAGTTATTCGTGACCCGGATTTGAAAATACTTTTTAAGGAACACAGGTGGGCAGATGTGGTATTTGAAAATAACCCCTGCCTGCGGCTTTCATGGATAAATATGGTCATCAGGAAACCGCTGGTGATTGCATTAAATACCTGGGTGAACAGGATAAAGGGGAATAAAGGGATAAGAGACAAACTTAAAAATCTATGGTTTAGAAGGGCAAATGCAGTGATTGCAGTGAGTGAGGCCATCAGGAAAAGAGAGTGGCTGGCGGCTATAGTTATTGAAAATCCTTACAATAATAACCTGTTTAAAATGCTGCCTGACGCACAAAAGACAAAACCATTTATTTTTTTAGGAAGGTTGGTATCTGATAAAGGTGCCGACCAGGCGATTAAAGCCATTTCAATGCTGGCAGAAAAAAACGTGATTGATGCAAACAGGTTGCAGCTAACCATCACCGGCGATGGGCCGGAGATGAAGAACCTGTTAAGATTAAGGGAACAATCAGGTTTGTATGGGGCGATACATTTTACAGGGATTTTAAAAGGAGAAGAATTGGTGGATTGTCTTAACCAGCACCAGTACATGATCGTTCCCTCGGTATGGGAAGAGCCTTACGGGAATGTGGTATTGGAAGGAATGGCTTGTGGCTGTGTGCCGGTTGCTTCAGATGGCGGAGGTTTATCAGAGGCGGTGGGAAATGCGGGGTTTATTTTCAAACGTAACGATACGGTTGCATTGGTGGATACCCTGGAACATGCCATTGCTGATCCGTTGGATATGGCCTTAAAGCAGGCAAATGCACCCGCTCACCTCGCAAACCATACAGTTAACCTGGTGGCAGGAAAATATTTTGAGATTATCAAAAAAGCAGCCGGTAAAAAATAATGCCTGTTGTCATCAGTCATCCCACAGGCAATGAGTTTTTCAGGGCGGCGATAAAAGGATTTTTTAATGCCGGGATGTTAGGATCTGTATACACTTCGTTGGCGAGTTTCCCGGGCACGCTGGCGTATACAGCAGGAGGAATGAAGATGTTGCAGGACATACGGCGGCGAAGCTTCGACAGGGAGTTAAAAAGCCTTATCCATACACACCCCTGGAAAGAAACAGGCAGGTTATTATCCATAAAATGGAAAAGGAAAAAATGGGTGCAGCATGAAACAGGGATATTTTCTGTGGATGAGGTCTATAAGAGCCTGGATCGTTATGTGGCCAGGCGGCTGGCTAACGAAAAAGCAAAAGGGGCAACAATCATATACGCATATGAAGATGGGGCCGCTTTTTCTTTTAAAAAAGCAAAGGAACTGGGCTTGCATTCTGTGTATGATCTTCCCATTGGTTATTGGCGAACCATGCAGGCGCTCTTGGCTGCTGAAAAGGATTTGAACCCGGAATGGGCAGTTACTTTGGATGGTATAAAGAATTCCCTGGAAAAATTAAACAGGAAGGATGAGGAGATTGCCCTGGCGGAAAAAATAATTGTCGCAAGCAGCTTCACGTTAAAAACGCTCGATAGCTACCCAGGCAGATTGCCGGAAGTACGGGTAGTACCTTACGGTTTCCCGGCGGTAAATGAAAAGCCGTACCGCTCAATAAAGGCACACCAAAAGTTGAAATTGCTGTTTGTAGGCGGGTTATCCCAGCGCAAAGGGTTGAGTTATCTGTTCAGGGCCGTAGAACCGTTGGAAAGCTTTGTTGAGCTGACGATTGTGGGCAGATGCAATATGAATGCATGCGGAGTCCTCAACCGTAACCTGAAAAAACATAACTGGATCGAATCGCTTCCCCATCATAAGATATTGGAATTGATGAAGGAACACGATGTGCTGGTTTTCCCTTCCCTGTTCGAAGGTTTTGGTATGGTCATCACGGAGGCTATGGCCCGGGGTACACCGGTAATAACAACGGAACGCACCGCCGGTCCGGACATAATAAAGAACGGCGAAAACGGGTGGCTGATAAATGCCGGTTCCGCAGAGGCTTTGCAGGCCGCTTTGGAAAATATATTGATCCGTCCTCATATTATTGCTGAATTTGGTCAGGCTGCTCTTGAAACCGCAGCAAAAAGGCCATGGAGTGTGTATAGTAGGGAATTGGCACAGGCGGTAAACGGTGAACCGTCAACGGTACACAGTCAACGGGAAATATGAAACGCTATCCATTTAACGAACCACAAAACTAAATGTCTTTCCTGCGAAAGCGCATTGGCGTCAGGGTAAGAAGTGCCAGTAACTGCTTTAAATGTAAGGCTGGATTGAGTCTCAGAATAGTTAACGCTTGTAATTTCAGGTTGTTACCAGTTGTCTCAAAAGGCGCCTCTTTCGGTTCGGTCACGCCGAAGGTGTGATTGAAAAAAATCCGCAGGAAATTTTTTTCAAAGAAGCGAAAGCAGCGCCGTTGAGACAACGAAGCCATGCGGCTTTGAGCATATAATAACTGCACTTTAGGGATATATGAAGAAAGTTAACTTGACACAAAGCGGAAATCTCCTGATAATGGAAACGTTCTTTAATAATGAGATACCCGCTCAATGCCGGGTATGACGTACTAAAAAAGAGTGCCTGGTATGGCGTGATGTTTTTTGAACATTTATGATTTTGAAAACGTTCTTTAAATGATGAGGTACCCGGTTGGTGCCAGGTATAACGATGCTTTTTTAATAACAATTTTAAAAAAATAATTGAAACGCTATCCATTTAACGAACCACTGAAAGCAGCCATCTGGCTGTATTTTATATTACTGATTTTTGAAGGTGGCTTACGTAAATGGTTTTTGCCTGCATTATCTACACCCTTGCTGGTGATTCGTGACCCTCTTGCTATCTGGATCTTCTTCAATGCCCGGCAAAAGGGTTACTTAAAATTCAGCGGCTACAGCTTTATGATGGTATTGGCGGGGTTTATTAGTTTCTTAACGGCGCTTACCATCGGTCACGGAAGTTTAATGGTTGCTATTTTTGGTGCCCGCATATTGATCATCCAGTTTCCCTTAATTTTTGCAATTGGAAGGATATTTGATTGGGAAGATGTGATTAAAATCGGGAAAGCGATGCTCTGGATCAGCTTTCCCATGACCATCCTGATAGGCCTGCAGTTTTTCAGCCCGCAGTCCTCCTGGGTAAATAGAGGGGTGGGCGGCGATACCGGCGGTGCCGGGTTTAGTGGTGCCCTGGGGTATTTCAGGCCGCCCGGCACATTTTCGTTCACTACCGGTGTGGTTCAGTTTTATGGATTGCTGGCAGGATATATTTTTTATTTTTGGCTGCATCCTCAACATGTGAATAAAATAGTGTTGATTGCAGCCACGGGATGTTTGTTATTATCCATACCGCTTTCTATCAGCCGGTCGGCAATTTTTGAAGTATTTCTATCGCTTGTTTTTTCCATCATCGCTGCCTGGAGAAGGCCAAAATATATAGGCAGTATGATAGCGGGAGGGGTGATAGTGTTCATAATTTTCCAATTGTTACAGAACCAGTCTTTTTTTACTATTTCTACGGCTGCATTCTCAGACCGTTTTATAAATGCCAACGAATCAGAAGGAGGTTTAAATGGTGTGTTCCTGGACCGTTTCTTAGGGGGGATGATAGGTGCTATAGAGAATGCACCGAACCTGCCTTTTTTTGGGTATGGCATAGGAATGGGAACCAATGTAGGGAGTAATTTATTGACAGGTCAAAGCTCATTTTTGATTGCCGAACAGGAGTGGGGGCGTATAATTGGAGAACAGGGTTTATTACTGGGATTTCTGGTAATTATTATTAGAATAGCAGTTACCATAAAAATTACCAGGTCCGCCATACGGTATTTGAAAACCACGGATGCACTGGCCTGGATGCTGTTAAGTTTTTCATTTATACTCCTGCTCCAGGCGCAATGGGGCCAGCCTACAGCTCTTGGGTTTTCTATACTGAGCGGCGGACTGGTAATGGCTGCCATGAATGAACCGGAATATGAGGACGATGAAGAAGACGAAAGCGATGAACAGGAAACGGAACAATTGGTCTCTGAAGAAGAATTAAGTGATCAATGATTCATTTCCGCTTTGAATATTCAGGCTTCCGGTCTTTCCGGCTTTACTATGAACTATCAGCTATGAACCATGAACTATCAACTATGAACTATGAACCATCAACCAAACTAAAAGTCATCCATTTCCAGAGAAAGCCGCGGCCACGGTTTAATTTTAGCATAGAAAGCATTTTTGAAGACCTGCGCAGTCGTTTAAAAGATAAGGCAGATGTTGCAGTGAAAACAAGCAGTTATTTTAACAACGGGTATTTATCAAAATTATGGAACATAGCGGAAGCTGCTTTACGGCAAAAAAAAAATGCGGTCAACCATATAACAGGCGAAGTAAATTTTCTCGGTCTTTTAATGCGAAAGAAAAATACCTTGCTTACCATACATGATTGCAGGTATGTGGAAAGAAAGAAAGGGTTTGAAAAAATAATGATACAATGGTTATACCTTAAAGCGCCGGTAAAACAAGCAGGTTATATTACCGCAGTTTCAGAACATACAAAAAAAGAAATTATCCGGTATACAGCCTGTGATCCCGGCAAAATACAGGTGATACCGGTACCTTTAAATCCTTTTTTTAAACCTTCACCTAAAACGTTTAATAAAGAATGCCCTGTAATATTGCAAATTGGAGTTGGGGAAAACAAAAATATTTTTCGCCTGGTTAAAGCGCTGAAAAATATGAATTGCAGCCTGGTTATAATTGGCGAGCCAAACAATAAAATACTTGAACAATTAATGCAGAATAATATTAAGCATACCATTAAATTCAATCTTTCAACTGCAGAATTATATAATGAATATGTGAATGCCGATATCATTTCTTTTGTTTCCACCTATGAAGGCTTTGGGATGCCCATTGCGGAAGCCAATTGTGTGGAGAGAGTGGTAATTACATCCAATATTTCCTCTATGCCTGAAGTGGCCCGCGATGCTGCATGCCTTGTAGATCCTTATGATGTTGAAGATATTAAAAACGGATTGCTGAAAATTATCCATGATGATACTTACCGCGAACAGCTTATCCTGAACGGGAAAACAAATAAACTGCGGTTTAACGGGCAGCTTATTGCTGATGCTTATTATAAATTGTACAAAAAAATTGCACAGCAGTGCCGGTATGAATATAACTGATATTATTCCTGCAGATATGTTAACTGCAGAGATCTTAACCTGGAATGAAGAGGAGAATATTGCAAGAACTTTATCGCGGCTTGGCTGGCTGGAGAAAATTATTATTATTGATAGCGGCAGCACCGACAAAACAATTGAACTGGTTCAATCCTTTCCCAATACAGAGATACATACAAGAAAATTTGATACACATGCCACCCAATGGAACTATGGTTTAAATTTTTGTAACAGTAAATGGGTGCTGAGCCTCGATGCAGATTATATTTTGCCGGATGCTTTTATAGAAGAGGTACAACAGAATATATTAAAAACCGGGATGGAAGCATTTTATGCCAATTTTGATTTTGTGGTGATGGGTAAGGCATTGAGAGGCAACAATACTACCCCTCGCGCCGTATTGTTTAAAAAAGAATACTGCAGTTATTATGATGACGGTCACACGCAACGCCTTCTTATCAACGGCAGGGCGGAAAGTTTTACAAACAAAATATTGCATGATGACCGCAAGCCTTTAACGCGTTGGTTGTACAACCAGGGGCAATATTCGCAGAAAGAAGTGATCATGCTGCTCCAGCGATCTGATAAAGAGTTGCCTTTTACCGGGAAACTGAGAAAAAAAAAGATACTGGCGCCTGTATTTATTTTCTTTTATTGTTTGCTGTATAAAAAAATGATGTTTAACGGGTGGCGCGGCTGGCATTATACTTTACAAAGAACGCTTGCTGAAATACTGATCTCCTTAAGATTAACAGAAGCAGCATATTTAAATAAAGAGGAGAAGGACGTCAATAAATGAAAATTCTGCATGTTGTCCCCTCTTACAAACCCGCCTATATATATGGCGGTACCATTGAGTCTGTTGCCAGGCTTTGCGAAGGATTGGTCAATGCGGGGGAACAGGTAACAGTATTTACCACCACCGCTAATGGCAGGGAAGAATTAGACATCCCGCCAAATACAGAATATAATGTTGATGGCGTAAGCGTTGTTTATTGTAAACGAATTTTTAAAGACCCTATATATATTTCTCCTGCATTATGGAAACGCCTTTATAAAGAATGTGCGCAATATGATGTGGTGCACATTCACTCCTGGTGGAATATACTGGTAATGGTAGCTGCTTTTATTTGTATAAAAAAAAAGGTAAAGACTATTATATCTCCCCATGGAATGATGAGCGATTATATATTACAGCATTCCAACAGGGTTTTTAAATGGTTCAGCCATTTAAGTGTGGGAAAAGCTTTATTAAAAAAATCTTTATTTCATGCCACTTCGGATGCAGAATATAAAGAATGCACACAATTAATAGCGGGATGGAATGGATTTATGATACCCAATATTGTATGGCTGCCGCCACTGGAGATATCCAAACCTTTAAATAAAACTTTTACACTTATTTTTTTATCGCGCATTCATCCTAAAAAAGGGATTGAACTGCTGATGAAAGCAATAAGCAAAATGGAAATAAAACCGGTATTAAAAATAGCAGGCACGGGTGAGCCAAGGTATGTAAACAAGCTAAAACAAAAAGCAAAAGAGCTGAATATTTCAGAAAATATTAAATGGGAAGGATGGCAGGAAAGAGAAGATAAATTTACAGCATTTATGGAAGCAGATCTGTTTGTGCTAACATCTTACAACGAAAATTTTGGCAATGTAATAATAGAAGCATTGCATGCCGGCACGCCTGTATTAATATCAAATAAAACAGGCCTTTGCAGTTTTGTAAAAAAATATAATCTGGGATGGATTTGTAAGCCTGAGGTTGCAGATATAATATGGAAATTGCAGGAAGCCATGAATGAAACTGCGGCAAGAAACTGGATAAGCAAATGTGCTCCGCTGGTAATTGCTGATTTCTTTTCAGAACAAAAATTGATACCGGAATATATTAAGCAGTATCAATCCTGATTTTTTTACCCCTGTTATAACGCATTACAAAAATAATCATCATCAGCAAAATTACCAGGTAAGTTATTGCATCAAAGCCTGTGTGTGCGTTGAAAGACTGAAAATATGCCCAGCGATAATAATTGCTTAAGGCTATCATATCTATTCGTATAACATTTACTAAAAAAATCAATACAACCCCGGCAACGATCCATTTTAATTTATACCATGCCGCGGTCCTGCGGTGCGCCGTAATAAAGGCGATCCATAAACTTATGGCGCCTATGCCCAGGCAACCCCAGGCCAGGGTTACACCTCTGCTTCCGCTAATGGTTACATTGGCAGGGCTTTTTTGATAAACCAGATAACCGCCTGCCTGTAGCAGCAGCTTTGACGATTGGGCAACACCAAGTGTAAGCCATTCAGGAACATTAATATAATTGGCCAGGAAAGGAAAAGACAAACGGCCCCCTGTTGTAGTAAGACCTACATATACATAAAACCCATACTTTAAAATACAATACAGGGCTAAAAATAAAAGCGTATTAAATTCTGATTTTCTCAGTTGCATATCCCGGTTTCTGAAAATAAAAATTGGTTCCTGGTATCATCGCAAAATTGCGCTGTATTAAATATAGTTGTTTAAATGTTTGAATGTCATAGCCAAATTTAAATATAACTATATAATAAGCAGTTTTTCAAACTAAAACATAGTTTTATCCGTATGTATTAAATATTTTCAATTAATTTTCGTTATTAGCCTGCAATGCATAATAAATTGATTGCTGAACAGATCTTTTTGGGCATTGTAAAAAAAAATAACAGAATAAAATCCAAATCAAAAAAAAACCATTATGTTTATAGTAGCGTTGCCTGAACACCGTATTAACTTAATCCGTAACCAAAGCTGATTTATGCAATTTCAAAACCTGAAGAACTTTAAGCTTCCTCCTCATTTCAGAGGAAGATCTGCAGTGTATGTACAAACCTGGTGGTTAGTACAAATGCTTTTTTTTAAAACATCTCCGCAGTTTATGTACGGCTGGAGAAGATTTTTATTGCGTTGCTTTGGTGCGCATATAGGGAAAAAAGTAATGATCAGGCCATCTGCCCATATACAATTTCCATGGAAATTGCATATTGATGAATATAGCTGGGTGGGCGATGGAGTTGTTTTATATAACCTTGATGATATAATTATAGGCAGTCATACCGTAATTTCTCAAAGGTCTTATTTGTGTACAGGAAGTCATCATCACCACAATGTTGATTTTTCTATTTATACAAAGCCTATTAAAATTGAAAACCAATGCTGGCTTGCCGCTGATGTGTTTGTGGCGCCTGGTATAACCATTGGTGAGGGTACAGTTGTTGGATCACGTTCTGCTGTATTCAAGTCACTCCCGGCGGGCAAAATTTGTTTTGGAACTCCGGCCATGATTGTTAAAGACAGGGTTAAGGAAGATATTGATGAACTGCAGATTATCTTTGCGCCTGCCTTTGAAACGAAGCCAATTGAAATGTGGTCAGATTATATTGGTTCAAAGGCTTTGTTCGGCGATTCATAATGTTGTAAAAAGAACTTAAAACTTAAATTATTATAAATCCGCTGCGGCGGATTTTTTATTTAACGTGAGTTCGGAATAAGTTAGGTGGTTGCCTCATGTTGACGATAGGAGAATTGCGAAGCAATCATTGAGACAATTAAAATTTTAATAATGAAATACATCTCCCGAATGTTAGTCAGTCCCAAATTTAGAAGACATCTCCTACCGTCGGGGTTGACGTCTCAGCCTCACAGCGTTCAAAAGGAATAAAGAATCGTGGTCGAAATCAAATTCGTTAACCAAACTCACGTTATGTAAGATATCTTTTAAGGACAATAAAAAAGCGAAGTTTTTGCCTTTGGCGTACAGTTTCAATTAAATTGTGCTTAATTCCAATATCCAGGCTATGAAACTAAAAAATCAGGCTTTTTTATTTACAATTTATAATGATGTTGCACACACTTTTTTCTTCCGTATGGTTGTATACGGCTTGCTCCTTGGCAGCACGTGTATACCGGTAACGGCACAGGTAAATAACACAGGAGCTGTGTATATATCCGGTAATGCCGGGATGAATGCTTCATTTACAAATGCTGCATCAGCCACGTATCAAAATGACGGGAACTTATATTTAACCGGCGATTTCATTAATAACCAGCCTTCGGTTACTGAAGGTACGGGCACTACGCAGTTCACAGGATCAGGCACGCAAAAAATAACAGGTGCTCAGTCTGCTGTATTTCATCATGTTTACTTAAGTAATCCGGCTGGTGTGCAGATGAATATTAATACCACGATCAATGGCACGATCTCGCCTGTTTCAGGAAGCCTGTATTTTAACGGCTATGCCTTAACTATGGGTGGAAAAATTAATACATTATATACCAATACCAGTGCTTTTAATGTAACCGCGACATCAGATTTAAATATTACCGGTTTAGCGGGTGCAGGCAACGGTTTATATTTCGCACCTTCAGCCAATACTTTGCATGATCTTACCATAACATCGGGCGCTACAGGCATGTTAGGGAATGCTTTAAACATAACTGCAGGCAGCTTATCTGGAACAGTTACTGCAAACGGCAATTTTGATGCAGCCGGCTTTCTTACTTTAAAGTCTGATGCTAACGGTACTGCCCGTGTGGCACAGTCTTCAGGCAATATTACTAATAACGTAACGGTAGAAAGATATATTCCACCGCACAGGGCCTGGCGATTTATGAGCGTACCGGTAAACAATGATACATTACATATAAGAACAGCCTGGCAGGAAGGCGTGAACAATCCAAGCCTTAGTGTGCGTTATGATCCGCACCCGGGTTACGGAACGCATATAACCGGTGATAACAATACCGCCGCCGGGTTTGATTATAATACCACGTATAACGCATCTATTAAAACATGGGTGCAATCTACAAATAGCTGGAGTACTTATGCACCTTCCACTTTATATACCCTTATCAATGATTATACAGGCTATTGTTTGTTTGTAAGGGGAAGTCGGGCTGTTGATCTTGCCCAGGCAACCAATGCCATTCCAGACCCTACCGTGCTGCGGATTACCGGGAAGATAAATAATGGTGTATGGTCAAAGCCATATACATCTATTAATGCAAATGACCTGCTGCTGGTTGGTAATCCGTATGCTTCTTCCGTTGATATTGCGCCCATGCTCTCAGCATCAGCAGGTATTTATAATAATAAATTTTGGGTGTGGGACCCTGCTCTTTCCGGCAGTTATGGAGTAGGTGGTTATGTGGTGTACAGCAATGGCATCATGGCTCCTCTTACTGCCAATTATCCTGCGCCTACTACTATTATGCAGGGCGGGCAGGCATTCCTGGTACAGGCAAGTGTAGCCGGTGCTACGATAAACTTTAAGCAGGCCGATAAAACAGCAAGTGAAACAGATATATTTGGAAAACATATAGCCCAGCCGCACCCGGTCATTTATGCAAACCTGGTACTTCCTTCAGGAGATTCGCTTGTTTTGGAAGATGGAGTAGCCGCAGGGTTTGGAGATCGTTTTTCACCTGGTATTGACGGAGATGATGCAACTAAGCTCTGGAATTTTTATGAGAATATTGCTTTAATAAGAAATACAAAAGCGCTTTCAATAGAATTAAGGCCCATCCCTGTGCTTTCAGATACCTTATTTTACAGGATGTACTTACGGCAGCAGCCTTATGCATTGCAGTTGTTTGCGCAAAACCCTGACAAATTACATTCAAGGACATGGCTGGTTGATAAATACCTCAACATAAAAACAGAAGTAAACCTATATGATACTACCCTGTATAACTTTACACCGAATCCTGATACCAATAGTTACAGGAACCGTTTTATGTTAGTTTTTACTGCACAGTTAGAAGGAACCCCGGTGCCTGTTACTAAGGTAATTAACCAGGATGATCCAAATGAAACAGGCAACACAGCCACTATAGCAGGAACAACAGGCGGCGCAAGCCTGTATCCAAACCCGGCAGGCAAAGGCAAAACTATGCTGCAGTTTAATAATTTGGGTAAAGGCAATTATGAAATCGCGGTATACAATTCAAAGGGGCAAAAGCTCGCAGCATATAGTATACAACATCCCGGCGGCAACAACGGATATCCTTTATTGTTGAATCCTTCCTGGGCTGCAGGCGTATATACAGTAAGTATAATCAATAACGATTTGAAAAAGATAATGAACCTTCAATTGCTGATCAGCAAATAAAAAAACAGAATTTCTTAAACCCAGAATCCGGCGGAAAAAACTGCCGGATTTTTTTTTGAATATAATTGAAACATAATTAAAAAAATGTTAAGTTCGTAATTGAATGAGCAGCACTGCACATTAATCCGAACTCCAATCTCTATTAAAGCCGCGGTTGTATTTAAAAATTCTCTATCAGAATTTATTGCTTTTGTATTATTTACCTGCATTGAAACTGTTTGGCAGGTGAAAACTGTCATAAACTTTTAAACCGTAACTCATGCTACCAAAATTTACACTTGAAAACTATTTTTTAAAAAAATGGCTGTTACCAATGTTCATAAGCCTGTTTGCTGTAACAGGCAGCTTTGCACAAAATGGAGTGGCGATAAATACAACAGGTGCTGCGGCAAATAATTCAGCAATGTTGGATATCACTTCAACTACAGCAGGATTACTGATACCAAGAATGATATCCTCTGAAAGAACTACTATTCCTTCACCCGCAACTGGGTTGCTTGTTTACCAAACCGATGGGTTAACCGGCTTTTATTATTACAATGGTTCTGCATGGACATTACTGAGTAATAGTGCAAGTACAGTAACCGGCGTTACCGCATCGTTACCACTATCTTCAAGCGGCGGCGTAACACCTAATATATCCCTTACCGGTATTGTACCTGTTGCCAATGGTGGTACTGGTGTATCTAACAATGCACTTGCTTTAAGCATTTTTGGAAATTTTACAAATGCGGCAGCTTCCCCTTCATTTAATGCGGCTTCAGCTGATGGCCAATTCCTTGTTCGAAGAGGTACTGCGCTAACTTTTGGAGCTATATTACCTTCTGATTTGCCCGCTGGTAGTGGTAATTATATTATAAATAGCTCCAGCTTACAAACACCGGGCACTTTTAATATCGCAGGCTCTGGTAGTATGGTAGGACTTACAAGTTCAAATGCTTCGATTAACTTAAATGTAAATTCTGCTGCTAACATCACAAATATTAATACCGGAACAACAACAGGTAATGTAAATATAGGTGGTGGCGGGACGGGGCAAATAATTACTGTAGGTGGCGGTGCAAATGCCCAAACTCTTAATTTAGGCTCAACTATAACAGCTGGGACAAGCACAATAAATTTAGGAACTAATGCTGATGGCGTTACGACTACTATTCTTTCGGGCGCAGCAGGAGTTAATATTAATAATGTGGCAGCTTTAAATAGGCCCACAAATATTAATACGAATTCGTCAACGGGTACATTAAGCTTAGGCAACACCTCAAATACTACAAATATTCTTTCAGGCACAACAAATATTAAATCAAGCAGCGGCGGTGTAAATATTAATACAACTAACAGCCAGCCTACAAATATAAACACAGGCACGAACAATACTGGTACCGTAACAATTGGAGGTACAGCTAATACTACTAATCAAACAATTAATATCGGAGGTAGCGGTCTTCAAACAATTAATGTAGGAACTATTGTAAGTGGTGGAGGTATTGTTACAATTGGAAGTACCGGTGGAGATGGCGCTAATAGCACTACAATTGTAAGATCCGGTAATGGTGGGGTCAATATTAATGCAGGATTAAATCAACCAACAAATATCAATACTGGTACCTCAAACAAAGATGTTACAATTGGGAATACAAACAGTAATCTTATTCTTCCGAAATTTACCACTGCCGGCAGTATATTATATTCTTCAACAGTTGGTGGCATTATTGCAGCTACTGCTGCAGGAACATCAGGGCAGGTGTTAACTTCTTCAGGAGGTGGGGCTCCTGTATGGGCAGCAGGAGCAACAGGCACAGTTACATCTGTAACAGCGTCTTCTCCTTTATCATCAAGTGGTGGTGCAACGCCTAATATAACTTTGTCAGGTATTGTTCCTATTGCAAGCGGGGGTACAAATATTGGAACTATCGGCTCTGCAGGTTCAGTTATATACTCCAATGGTACGCAGCATGCTTCAACAGCAGTGGGTACAGCAGGCCAGGTATTAACTTCAAACGGTGCTGGTATACCAACCTGGGCTACAGCGGCAAACGGCACAGTTACTATATTCAATAGTGGTAATTTACCACCTTTATTTACTACTTCAGTCGCCAATCCCACAACCACTCCTGCATTATCTTTTTCTTTAAGTTCAGCAGATGTTAATAAAGTTTTTGCGGGACCTGCAAGTGGTACCTTAGCTGCACTACCAACCTTCAGAGCTTTGGTTGCTGCAGATATACCTTCTTTAGCTGGTAATTACATTGTAAATAGTTCGACCTTACAATCGCCTGGAACTTTTAATATTGCGGGCTCTGGGTCTTTAGTCGGTTTAACCAACACCAACGCTTTACTTAGTTCAGGAGGTGCGATAAGTTTAAACAATAATTCAGCTTTTACCACCAGTATTAATACAGGTACTTCAACAGGTGGTGTAACAATAGGTGGCACAGGAACACAAACTATAGCTTTAGGCAGCACAGGCACTACGAGCGCCACAAATATTGTTTCTGGTTCAGGCGGTGTAAATATTAATACCGGTATAAATACAGGTACGGTAACGATTGGCAGTACGGGCAATCAAATAATTAGTATTGGGTCTAGTATTACTAATGGTACGATTACTTTGGGAAATAGTGCAAATGATCCTGTTAATACTAACATATTTGGTGGAATAGCGGGTGGTGTAAATATCAATAATAATGTAAGTAAAAATTTACCAACAAATATTAATACCGGAGCAACAACCGGAAACGTAACCATTGGCAGTGTAAATAATAATTTAATTCTTCCTAAATTTTTAACCAATAGTACTATTTTTTATACTACCGGAGGTACAGGAACTGTCTCCGGATTAACGCCTGGTTCTAATGGACAAGTTTTAACTTTAAATGCCGGATTACCATCGTGGGCAACACCAACAAGCGGAACTGTTACCACATTCAGCAGTAGTAGTTTATTCCCATTATTCAGTACATCCGTTGTAAATGCAAACACGACACCAGCGTTAAGTTTTATATTAAGTAGCGCGGCGGCAAATACAGTTTTTGGCAATTTCACTAATGCTTCCGCAACACCCTCTTTTAATGTTGCTTCAGCTGACGGGCAGTTTTTAGTTAGAAGAAGCGGTGCTCTTACTTTTGGTACAATTAATTCGGGAGATTTACCTTCTTTAGCTGGTAATTATATTGTAAATAGTTCCGTATTACAATCGTCTGCAAATTTTAATATAAGCGGTAATGGAACTATAGGCGCTAATTTAAGTGTAGCGGGAACATCAACATTAACAGGAGCTGTTACTTCAAATGCCGGCATAACAAGTTCCGGCGGAGCAATTAGTTTAAACAACAATTCAAACTTTGCAACAAATATTAATACGGGCACTTCAATTGGAACGGTTACCATTGGTAGTGCTGCAAATAATGTAAATCTTCCAAAACTAACGGCATCAGCGGTTGTATTAACTGATGGATCTAAAAATCTTACCGCCGCAACTTTGTTGCCTATAGCAAATGGAGGAACAAATACTAATGCAGCCCCAACCAATGGGGGTGTTGCATATGGTACAGGCAGTGCTTATGCATTTACAACAGTTGGTACTACGGGACAAGTATTAACTTCAAATGGTTCTGGTGCACCTACATGGGCAACATCAACAAACGGTACAGTTACCACATTTAGCAGCAATGATTTATCTCCATTATTTACGACTTCCGTTGCAACTGCCAACTCAACACCGGATTTAAGTTTTTCGTTAAGTAATGCAGCAGCTTATACAGTATTCGGTAACCATACTTTATCTTCAGCAGCACCAACATTTGGCAAACTGGATGTTGCCAATGAAATAACAGGTATATTACCTATTGCAAATGGCGGAACAAACAGTACTACTATGCCAACAGCCGGGGCCATTGCTTATGGTACAGGTGGTGCGTATGCATTTACAGCAGCAGGAATAAGCGGACAGGTATTAACTTCAAACGCGGCAGGCGCACCTACATGGACGGCGGCAGCAACCGGTACAGTTACTTCTGTAGCTTTAGCACTTCCAGATATATTTTCTGTTTCAGGCTCACCAGTTACAACTTCAGGAACACTAACAGGGGTATTAACAACTCAAAATGCTAACCTTGTTTTTGCGGGACCGCCAAGTGGCGCAGGCGCTGCACCAACTTTCAGAGCCTTGGTTTCGGCGGACCTGCCTGCTGGCAGCAATAGCTATATTCAGAACCAGTCAGCTTCATCACAAAATGCCAGCTATTGGATTGACGGGCCGGCACGTATAGGTACTTCAGCCTTCAGCGCTTCCGGCCAGTTAAATGTTGAAACCTCCGGTGCAAGTAACAATGCAATAGTGGCTGCAAATACTGCTGCGGCTGGCACCGGCGCAGGGGATGGAATCGAGGGTAGTACAGATCAGTCACAAGGAGCAGGAGTAAGAGGTGTTAATACAAATATTTCGGGCACAGGTATTATAGCTACAGGTGGTACAACAGGTGTTTATGCAAAATACACAAATGCAGGGGATGTTGGGGAAGCTATTTATACTGAAAATGGTGATGCTCTTCCAGCCGTAGTTAGAGTTAATTATTTTAATGGCACTACTCAATACAAAATAGTTGGCGATGGAACAGTATCTACGACAGCTGAAAATCTTGATAATACTTCGAAAGTAGTGCTGCATGCACCTGAAGCACCAGAAATTCTTTTTGAAGATTATGGAGAGGGAAAACTAATTAATGGCAAAGCACATATAAATATTGACCCCACATTTTCTAAAAATGTTTCTATAAATGATAAACATCCTTTAAGAGTATTTATACAACTGGAAGGTGACTGCAATGGTGTGTATGTAGCAAATAAAACAAAAACCGGCTTTGATGTGATAGAATTACAAAAGGGAAATTCAAATGTTAGTTTTCAGTGGCATATCGTATGCAATCGCGCAAATGAAGAATTAGGTAATGGGAAGATTTCCCATAATGAAGATATGCGCTTTGAAAAAGCGCCCAACGATATGCAAAAATTCAAGAAAAACTAATAAATTATAATCAGCTATTTTGATTATTACAGGCTAAAATTAAATAGATAATTTTAAAGTGCTCATGAAAAAGAATTCTATTTTTTTATCAGTTTTTCTATTGTTGGCTTTAGCAAATAACTTAATTGCCCAGGCAGGCCTTAGAACAAAAAATACTAACATAAATATATCATCAGGTATATCATTAGTAATACCCGGCAATGTAAATATTTCAGGCGGCACTGATTATATTTTGAATAATGGTAATTGCTATATAGGTGGCGATTTTACAAACAGTGGAAACAGTTTTAATACAACGGCAAGCGGCACTGAGTCTTTTAATGGCGCCACAACAATTAATGGCATTTCTTATTTCAACAATTTTACAATATTGTCGGGTGCTACAGTAACTTTAAGCAGCGATATAAATATCTTAAACAATTGGACAAATAGTAGTTCATTCATCCCTTCTGCCAAAACAGTAACATTTAGAGGAAACAGTGACCAAACGATAATAGGAAATACTACTTTTTATGACTTAACTGAAAATCAAGGAGGCGGTTCTCATTTGAAATTGGCAGCCGCACAAACTATCATTACCCATAATCTTACAGTTAGTGGAGGAACAATGTCTCCCAATAACAATACACTTATTGACTTTACAGGTATCGGCAGTCTGCAAGGAGCAAATGATAAAAATTTTTATGATTTGCAAATAGATAACACGTCTGCAATGACGATAACAAATGGAGGAGTAAGTATATCACATAATTTTGTAAATAATGGTATATATACTTATTCAGGTGCTTCCAGATTAACGACCTTTGGAGGGAGTGGAGTAACGCAAACTTTTTCAGGTTTTGTAACAAGTTCTACAATTTTTGGAACCATTGTGGTTGGAGATAATCATCCCTTAAGTAATGCTATTACATTAAATTGTACTAATGATTATACTATTCAGGGAGGGAGTTTATCATTAAGTCATAACAGTACATTAAACAATACAAATAATACTGCTACATTTTCTGTTGCAAATGCAACTGTAGGTGGTAGTGGCACAGCCAACTTTTATAATGCGACAACTAATGTCGCACTTAATTTAGGAACCGGAATCTCGAATATCAGCCATTATTTAATGCTTAATACCGGAGGTTCTATTCTTACCAATGCACCTTTCTATGGTAGTTCCGCAACTCTGGTTTACAACACAACTACCGCAAGCCTTTCTACAGGTTTGGAATGGACAAACAATACTAACAGCACAGGTGCAGGTGCTCCGTTTAATGTTATAGTACAAAATAGCAATAATGTTGTGATGACGGGAGGATCAAAAACAATACCCGGCGCATTAACCATCAGCCCATCAAACAGTTTAAACATAAACGATAAAGTATTAACAGTAAACGGAATGTTTAGCGGTACAGGTTACCTAAGGGGCTCTGCAAATTCAGGATTGATAACAGGAAGCAGCAGTACAGGGATGGGTTACTTTTCACCGGTTAGCCCATATAACCAGTTAAAAACACTTACTATAAATGGTAACTTAACGCTTGGGGGCAGCGCAGTTGCAGGAGATACTTTAAACATAGTGCCGGGTAATTCGATTATCGGTTATGGCACGGTAAAAGTTGATGGTATTTTAAACACTAATGGAGTGCTTAATTTAAAATCAAATTCGGTGGGCACAGCAAGAATTGATCAGTCAGCAGGTATTATACAGGATAGTGTAACAATAGAGCGCTTTATACCCGGTTTAAGAGCTTGGCGGTTTTTAGCAATACCCTTCAGCAACAGCAATAAAACAATTAGGGATGCCTGGCAGGAAGGCGTAAATAATTATGGGCTTGGGGTTACATATAATAAAAACCCAAAGCCGGGCTATGGCACGCATATTACCGGCGATAACATAAGCACAAATGGATTTGATCTTAATACCACCACCAACCCATCAATGAAAGTTTGGGATCCGGTGGTCAATGGCTGGAGTTTGTCAGAACCGCATACAATATCTGCAAACATATCAGCTTACCGGGCTTATTGTTTATTTGTAAGAGGCAGCCGGGCAGTTGATCTTTCACAAGGTGTGTATGCCGCCACTGATTCGACAGTAATACGTGCAACCGGGATATTAAATGAAACCGGAGCGATCTCATTACAAAGTTACAATGGCAATGCAGGCAATTTTATTTTTGTCGGTAATCCTTATGCGTCTCCCATAAATATACTCCGCCTTATAAATAATACCAGCGGAATTGATGCAAATAAATTTTGGGTATGGGATCCTAAAAGAAGCGGAAATTATAATGTTGGCGGATATGTAACTTACAGTGGCGGAATGATAGTGCCTTCAAGTAGTCCGAGTTATCCTGATGCAGCATCCGCTTTGCTTGTAGAAAGCGGGCAGGCATTTATGGTACAATTAAGCGTCGGCGGTTCAGGTGCTGCTTCTCTAAATTTTCAGGAAAACGACAAAACAGCATCAGAAAGTAATGTTTTTGGCAAACAATCCAGGCAACTCTATCCTGCTATTTATATAAATTTAGAAGTGCCAACGGCCAATGGCTCATTTATCTCTGATGGTGTAGGTGCAGGGTTTAGAAATGATTTTTCTTCAGCAATTGATGCAAAGGATGCAAAAAAATTATGGAATTTTGATGAAAACATTGCACTGGTAAGGCATGATACCACCCTGGCAATAGAATTCAGGCCTATTCCTAAACTAACAGATACGCTTTTTTTAAGGCTATATTTAAGAAAGCAGCCTTATGCGCTACAGATGTTTACTCAAAATTTTGAAAATTTCCCTTCTCGCGCATGGCTGATTGACAAATACCTGCATACGGAAACAGAGATAAATTTATATGATACTACATTGTATAATTTCGCTCCTTATATAGATTCTAATGGAACTGCAGATACTACGAGTTACCGCAATCGGTTTATGCTGGTATTTAATCACCAATTAACAGGAACTCCGATACCAGTTACAAAAGTAGTTAACCAGGCTAATCCGGATGTGACCGCTAATGCCAACAGTATTAATGCCGCTGCAGGCAATATAAGTATATATCCTAATCCTGTAAGTACAGGTAAAGCAGTCCTGCAGTTTAATAATATGGATAAAGGAAAATATGAGGCAACAGTTTATAATTCCAAAGGAGAAAGGCTAGTGAATCAAAAAATACAGCATAGCGGCGGCAATAATATTTATCCTTTACCGTTGAACGCATCGTGGGTTTCTGGCGTATATACTATCAGAATTATTAATCAAAATTTAGAAAAGACAATTAATTTGCAGTTAATAATCAGCAAATAAAACAGTACTGCTGTCTAATTAAACCAGATGAAGAAGAAATTTATGATGCGGGTGTTATTTATGGGAATACTTACTATAATGAGTTGTTATGTAAAGGCACAGGTTAGCGACCCGGGAGATCCCGGAGATGATCCGGATAGAGTTCCGCTTGACCCCGGTACCTGGATATTAGTAGCTGCAGGGGCAGGCTATGGTATAAAAAAATGGAAGGATGCCGGTAAGTTCAATAAAAAAAACAGCTCAATTACAACTGTTGATTTTTTCCCGGAAAAAAAATCTGGCGAAAGCTGCTAACCAATTACTAATGTTAATTTATAGACCTAATACAGCCCATTGAAACAGCTATATTTTTTCATTTGTTTCTTTTTTATAACAGTAAGTGCCTGTTATACACAAGCAGAATGGTTTGTGAATGCAGGCATCGGCCCTATCAATTATGTTGGTGATCTGCGGGATAAAAGATTTACAACAACAGGCATGAAACTTAACGGAGCGCTTGGTATAACTTATCAGGCTGCCCCCAAAATGGCTGCAACACTTACTTTGATGGCTGGAAAAATTGGTGCCACCGATGCACAAAACGGCCCAAAATGGATACTAAGAAATTTAAGTTTCCAGTCTGTAGTTTATGAAGCAACGCTCACAGGGGAATATGATTATAAAGATATTAGTCAGGTGGAAAACGCTTTTGCAGACCAGAATCCTGTCAAATTCACACCTTATATTTTTGCGGGCGTTGGCCTGTTTCATTATAATCCTTATACCTACGATCAGTCAGGTAAAAAAACATTTCTTGCACCACTTGGCACTGAAGGGGAAACAACGCCTTATTCCCTATGGCAATTTTGCATACCTTTTGGCCTTGGCGCAAAATATGCGCTCAACAGCACAACGCTCATCAGTGCAGAATTTAATATAAGGAAAACATTTACTGATTATATAGATGATGTTAGCCATTTCCATTATCTTGATACTGCTGCTTTACTCGCATCCCGCGGCCAGGAGGCAGCTTCTTTATCTTACAGGGCGGATGAAATTCCTAACAATATTTACAATTTTAAGGATGGTTATCGGGGTAACCCCGATAAAAAAGATGGGTATTATTCGCTCGTGATAAAGCTTTCATTTCAGCTCTTTGCAAATCGCCCCAAGTTCTATTATGGATATTAAGGTTGGTAATTCGTATTAAATTTCATTCGGTTTTTATGTGTTCATTTGCCAATAAAGTTTCCCGATTTTACTTTATTGCTTTAAAACAAAGTAAGTAATAATGAAAGCTTAAGTTAAATTATGTACCAAATAAAAAATTAATGCATGTTCTTGTTTTATCTATAAGGAACTGTTTTAATAATATTTCGTCTTAATATAATTTAATATAAAGAACAAAACGCGAAATACGGCATAATATATTGCTCCTTCGTCCCTATATTCCTTAAAATTGCCATAAACGGAACAATGTATGTATAAACAATTGACTTTATATAAAATTGCTTTTTTAAATGTGCTCCTCGGGGCGTTATTACTTGTGTGGCCGCAACCTGTATTCTACCTGCCGATTAAGATCGCTATGTGCCTGATGAATATTGGGTTTATAGCAATTGTTCTGCATAACCTGCCAAGGTTTTTAAAACGCAACGACGGAAGATTACTGATAGGCAGAAAAAGAACACTCATAGTATTGATGTGCAGTGTATATATATTCATGATTACTTTTTCCCTGTTTTACAAAGTAGGGCTTCGTGAATTATTTATTATATACCTGGCATGGACTATTTTAATTTCAATTGCTTACCTGTTTGCAAATCCTATCTCTGTTTTTCTGCATAAAATTTTTAAGAAAAGACGCAGGGTATTGGTGGTTGGTTATGATGATACTGCGCATAAACTTGTAGAAAAATTAAAAAGAAAAAGCAACAGCCATTTTATAAGCCACCTTGACCGTGGAAGCCTTGTTGCAAACCCAAATGATGCCGAAGTTTTATCGGAATATCTTGAGTTTGCGAAAAAGAACAATATAAATGAATTTTATATTTCTGTGCCTGAAGATGAAGAAAGTGATAATATAAGCGTGCTTGCGGAAGAGGCTGAAAAGCATTGCATACGCGTAAATTTTATAGCGCCGCAAAAAGATCTTGCATCTGGTTTTTATCACCTTTCTTATATTGGAGGATTGCCGGTACTGCAACGTTACAGAGAGCCTTTAAAACGCTTACACAAACAAATTATAAAAAGAATATTTGATTTATTTGTAAGCTCTATAGTTATCATTTTAATTCTTTCATGGTTAATACCTCTTGTAGCCCTTCTGATTAAAATAGAAAGCAAAGGTTCTGTGTTTTTTAAACAATTGCGTTCGGGTCGTGAAAACAACTCTTTTATGTGCCTGAAGTTTAGAAGCATGTATACTAACAATTTATCTGATGCCATACAGGCAACCAAAGATGATAAGAGAATTACAAAAGTGGGCGCTTTTTTACGTAAAACAAGTCTGGATGAATTCCCCCAGTTTTTAAATGTATTTATGGGAGATATGAGTGTGGTGGGCCCGCGACCGCACATGCTGCAGCACACAGAACAATATAGTGGCCAGATAAATCATTATATGGTAAGGCTATACCTGAAACCCGGCTTAACCGGTTGGGCACAGGTAAACGGTTACAGGGGAGAAATCAAAAACCTTGAACTAATGAAAAACAGAGTTGAACACGATATATGGTATATGGAAAACTGGAGCCCGCTGCTTGATATAAAAATTATGTTTTTAACCCTAACGAATATTTTAAAAGGAGAAGAAAATGCTTATTAACAGCAAATTGTGTGCTGCCTCCTTATATATTTGCACTTTTATAAAAAAACATTGGCAATCTTTTCCAAAATTTTATTGCTATTGTAATCCGAAAATTCACTACTTAAAAACTATTTGATGAATATTAAACTTCGTGCTTTTCCAGTACTTATAGTTCCGGTATTTTTTGCATGTTTGGTTTCCTGTACTACTTATAAAAATGTTTCTTATTTCCAGGATTTTGCGGATACAGCAAAGCCACTACTGGTTAAAACTGTACCTTTTAGGTCTCCTGTTATTCAAACAGACGATATATTGTCAATTACAATTCAAACTATAGATAACGATGTTACCAATATGCTTAACAGCAATTCCAGCCTCAATAATGCATCTACTTCAATGCCTGTTTTAGGCAGTAGTGCTGCTGCGGGGGCAACTCAGCCAGTGAGCGGTTATTTGGTAGATAAGGACGGATATGTAGAAGTGCCGTTTGTAGGAAAAGTACATGTTGCGGGCTTAACAACTGCACAGGCCAAAGATTTGCTTTCTATAGAAGTAAATAAATATTTTAATGATGCCATTGTAAATGTACGCTATGCAAATTTTAAGATAACTGTTATCGGCGAAGTTTTAAAGCCTTCTACTTACGTAATTCCTAACGAGAAGGTTAATATTTTTGATGCCCTGGGTATGGCCGGTGATATGACGATTTACGGACAGAGGGAAAATGTTCTTCTGGTACGCGATACACTAAACGATAAGAAACTTATTCGCCTTAATCTTAATAATAAGGATATAATAAGTTCGCCTTATTTTTTCCTGCAGTCAAACGATATAGTTTATGTAGAGCCTAACAAGCAAAAAGTTGCAGCAACTGATGCTTACAGAAATCGCATGTTTGCAATTATAGCAGCAGTGTGCGCGGTAGTGATAGTTTCTATAAATAAGCTTGCTAACTAACTAAACTTAAAAAGAAACCAGTTTATGACAGATATAAATCAAGTGAGGCCTTCAAAAAAAGAAGAAGACTTTGACGTCAAAAAAGTGCTGACAAGATTCCTGGCACGATGGAAATTTTACCTGATAAGTTTTATTGTTATTCTAATACTTTCTTTTTTATTTGTACGCTATTCTACGCCTTTATATAAAGTGCATGCCCAGGTGTTGATTGAAGATAATTCCGGTAAGAGCGGCTCATCTTCTTCTACTTCTTTTGCTGAAACCAATATGCTGCAGGATTTTAGCGGCATGTTTGATCTGCAAAACAATGTTTATAATGAAATGGCAATTTTGCAAACAGAAGATCTGCTTGAAAAAACAGTAAATTATTTAAAATTAAATATTAGCTATTATAAAAGAGGCGATATAAGGGATATAGAAATCTTTAATAAAGCTCCTTTTAAAATTGATTTTACGCCTGTTTCAGATTCTATACTGTTAACAGAATTTGAAGTGAATTTCCCTGATAGCGGCCGATCATCAAAATTTACAATAGAGGCCACTGATGATACATTTAAAGGAACTGCAAATTTTGGTGATACTATCAAAACTCCTGTAGGTAAGATATGCCTTCTGCGTACGGGGATGCCATTCACCGATAACATGTATAAGTTTACGGTGAACTCTGTGGCTGCAGTTATTGTGGATATTCAAAAAAACATGCTGATATCTATACCGGATGATCAAACCACCGTTGTACAGGTTGATTATAATACCAACGTGCCGAGAAAGGGTGAAACCGTAATAGGCCAGCTGATTAATGAATACATGTCAAGAAACCTGACTGAAAAAAATGAAATATCAGACAGCACAATTGCATTTATAAACAGCCGCATAGGCCTGGTTTCAGGCGACCTTTCAAGTATTGAAACAGATATTGAACATTTTAAACAACATAATAATCTTGCTGATATTGGCGCGCAATCCCAGTTGCTTGTTCAAAATACTTCAACTTATTATCAAAAATTAAATGAAGTTGAGGTGCAGTTAAACGTTATCACCACAATGATTAACTACCTTACTGATGAAAAAAATAATAACCGGCCGGTGCCAGCCTTATTAACTACTGATCCAACTTTTTTGCAATTGATGGAACAATATAATGCATTGGTTTTGCAGCGTGAGAGGCTTTCACTTACTGTAAAAGAAAACAACCCTATTTCTACTAACATAAATACACAAATCAGAAATGTAAGGTCTGATTTAATAAAGAGCCTGCAAAGCCAGGAGAAAGCTTTAGAAATAAGCAGGGATAAACTTCAGCAGCAAAATAAGCAAATAGCAGGAGAAATACAGAATGTTCCGGTTCAGGAAAGGGAGTATGTTGATCTTTCGCGGGAAAAAGATGTAAAGCAGGCACTTTATCTTTACCTGCTGCAAAAAAAAGAAGAAACAGCAATTACCAGGGCTTCAACCATTCCTAACGCCAGCATTATTCAACAGCCAAAATCAGAGTATCTTCCTTATTTTCCAAACAAAATACTTATTGGCCTTGCAGCAATTTTGCTCTCATTTATATTTCCAACCGGCTGGATTATTATGAAACAATTATTATCCAATAGAATTATAAGCCGCGAGGATATAACCGGTCAAACTTCAATACCTATAATAGCCGAAATCGGGCATTATGATGGCGAAGGAATACTTAATATGAAAGAAGGCGGCAGAACACCGGTTGCCGAACAATTCCGGGTTTTTCGCACAAATATGGATTTTCTTACAAAACAGAAAGTGTGCCCGGTGGTATTAATTACTTCAACCATTTCGGGAGAGGGAAAATCCTTTATTAGTTCAAGTTTGGCGTCAGTTTATGCATACGGCGGCAAAAAGGTGTTGCTTATGGAAATGGATTTGCGGAAGCCAAAATTATCTGCAATGCTTGGGCTTCCTAATGAAACCGGGTTTACTTCTTATATTATTGACAATAAGCCTGTATCGGATTATATTAAGGTTCTTCCTGAGACTCCAAATGTTTTCTTTTTAAATTCCGGGCTTGTACCGCCTAACCCTGCAGAATTATTAATGAGTGAAAAAATGCCGGAATTCTTTTCAGAAATAAAAAGCCAGTTTGATGTAATTATTATAGATACTGCACCTATTGGTGCTGTAACTGATGCACAGCTTTTATCAAAATATGCGGATGCGTGCCTGTATGTAATGCGCCAGGGATACAGTTATAAAAACAGTATAGATTTTATAAACGAACTGGTGGAAACAGCACGCATGGAAAAATTATATTTGGTTGTAAATGACGTTAAGAAAAACAGTACTTACCGCTATGGCTACGGTTATGGTTACGGTTACGGCTATGGTTATGTTTACGGTGAAAAAAATAAGAAGGGTATAAAAAATAAAAGGCGTTCATCAAACCGCAAAAAACAAGTATATAAGTAACCTGTTTATATTCTTCTTTATTAGCCCTGCAGTAAAATAGTTTTGAAAAGTTTATAATCTTGACTGTAAAAACTTGTATACCTGGCTTCATTATTATCGGCGCTCCAAAATGCGGCACAACAGCATTATGGCATTTTCTTAATCAACATCCTGATGTTTGCATGAGTGAAAATAAGGAGCCAAAGTTTTTTACAGAAGTAAAGGGCAGCATGGAAAAAAAGATTACCGGTGAAGGGCCAAGGTTGAGCGGGACATTTAATAAAGGTTATGAATGGTATTCCTCTCTTTTTAAAGATTATAAAAAGGGCCAGTTAACAGGCGAAGCCAGTACCATTTATTTTGCAACGGAAGATTCCCCTGCGCTGATTCATAATCATAATACAGACATAAAACTTATTTTAATGCTCAGAAATCCGGTTAAACGGCTTTATTCGCATTACTGGCAGGAGTATAAACTTGGCTTTGAATTTCCATCTTTCAAAACAATGGTTGAAGAAAACCATCCGAGGTATCGGTATTATAAAAAAATAAGTCATTACAGGCAAAATCTTGAACGGTATTATCAATATTTCAAGCCGGAACAAATTCATATCCTTATACAGGAAGAATTTAATAATGCGCCGGAAAAGCATCTTGATGAAGTGTATAAATTCCTACAGTTAAAGTCTAACGCCGTAAATGTGAACGACAGAATTAACGAACAGGTTACACCTAAAAATAAAAAACTGGCTTTTTTATTGATGTATGTGCGGTTCATAAAATTAGACGCAATATTACCTGGGTTTATTTCTAAAAAGCTTAAAAAATTCAGAACCAGGTTAGTTCAAAAAAATGTAAAACCTTTCAAATATGAGCCTTTGGAAGAAGAGGTATTTAATCAACTGTATCAGGATTTTTTACCCGATGTAGAATTTATTGAAAAAGTTTTGGGCAGGCCGATTAAATATTGGCATTAATTAATTATCTATAATTGGTATCATGAGCTTTGGGTTAAAATTAAATATCAGGTTTTTCTATTTTCTTAATATACTCTTTATGCCTTTAAGCTGGGTAATTCTTGCAGGCGTGGGAGATTCCGCATTTAAAATATTCCATTTATTCCTTATTCCTTTATTAATCGCATTCGTCTTTAAAAAATATAGAGAAACGTTCATTTTATTTATAAGTAAGCAGCGCGTTTTTATTTCAATGTTTTTGATTTTAATGATACTAAACTTTATTTCGACAGGGTTTAACAGCACCGTATCGCCCAATGCTTATGTTTACATCTATAAAAATCTTTTTTATTTCTTTATATATCTTTTATACGGTGCCGGAATAATGTTGTTTTTTGATCTGGAAACACATCCCCGTATTATTACTATATCCAATATATCTTCAATAATTTTATTTTTAGGCATAGCCGTTTTTACGTTCAAAGGAGATTTTATTTCGGATCTTTCAGGATTTTTCTTAAAAGGTGATCTGGATGGAGTAAAAAGAGACGTTTACAAAAGTCTTTTTAATTCAGGTAGTAATGCAGATGAAGACCTGCAGGCCAACCTGCTAAACCAGCTAACAGGCACTTTCATTATTATTTATTTTACTTCTTTATACGCGCTGAATAATTTAAACAGCAAAATATACAAATTCATAAATATTGTTGCCATGGCAATTTCTGTGGCGCTTATAATTGCCAACTTGAGCCGTTCAAATATTATAGCCTGGATTTTCGGGTATATGATTTTCTGGGGTTGTGAAATTATTATTAACCGCAATTATAAAAAAGCATTAGTGTTTGCAGGGGGGGCGATGATATTTATTTTATTTATTGTTATATTCTGGACGCAGCTGTCAACAAAGTTAGATGCAACATCCGAAATGTTTCAGGAAAGATTTGGGTCACAGATCTCTGATAACGAAAGATGGGCGTTAAATGCTGAAGCAATTAGCGATTTTACAAAAAACTTTTTCAACTTTTTTATAGGCGAAGGTTCTGGTGCCAGGCTTTCTGATGGCCATGCGGTGCATAATTTTGTTTTAGGCTCGGCTTATCAGGCTGGCGTGTTTGGTTTATTGATAAGTTGTGTGGTATATTTAAGTATGCCTTTCTGGTTATGGAAGAGCTTGCCAGTTTTGTCAAAATTTAAATATGGCTTTACCCTGCCTGCCCTTATTGCTGTCCCGCTTATACGTATGATGGAATCGGGTAATGCCGGCACGTTAACTATGCAGGAATGGTTTTGCCTTGCAATGTTTTTAGGCTATTACTATAAAAAACAGATAGAATTAAATAATAATGAACGGCCGGCTTATCCAGTTCAAAATAATTTAACAACATCCGGTAAACTAATTTTTAGTACCAGCTAACCAATACGCGTACTATCAAATATTTTGTTGTTTTAAATTTCATAAGATGAAAAAGCTATTAAAATTTGTGTTGTTTTTGCCCTGCTTTTGTAATTATCAATGCAGCACCCAGAGTAAGCCACTGAACCTTCTGTCTGGAGAATCGGTTGATGGTAGTAATACAAAGAATGCCGGTTCGGTCAAAGACATTAATGCATTAATTAGTTATAACGGCTCAGCACGGGTAATAGATGTGGAAGAGAAAAACAGGGGCGGCCGTTTTGAATTGGTACATAATGCTGCATTACAGAATGATGACGGGATGATTTTTCCGGCACTGGACACAAAAGACGCGCACTGGGTAAGAATAACTGCAAAAGACGAAGCTGTTAATTTAAAATGGTATGGAGCAAAAGGAGAAGGTAGGCCATATTACAAAGATGATAGCGCAGCATTGGTAAAAGCCATAGCCTTTATTGCCGGTAAAGGCGGCGGAAAATTATATATACCTGCAGCTACTTCCTTTTACGCCTATAATGGAATAGGTATTTTGCTTCCTGATAATATTGAAATTTATGGCGATGGGGATAGATCAGAAATTAAACATATTAATCCGGAAATTGGTGGCGACTTTTACAGGGGAGTTATTTTTTTTACAACTTCTTATGGTTCCACCAATTTTAATGGCATTACACGGGCTCCAACTAGTGAGATACAGGATGCCAAAAAAGGGCAGACATTTATAGTAGCAAAAAATAATGAAGCAGGCTCTGGTTGGAAACCGGGAGATCTTATCGGACTTGGCGCTGATTATTTTTTTAAAAAAAATCTTGAATTTAAAGCCAGGTACTCTCAGTTTGAGATAAACGAGATTACAAAGATTAGCGGTGATACAGTCTATTTAAAATACCCGCTTAGCATTAACCTGCTATATGCCCAGCCCTTAAAAGAATCAGAAACCGGGGAGTTAACAAAAAAAGGGAAGCAAAAAAAGCAAAATGAAAACGCGGAAAAGTATGCAAAACAAATTCAAAAAAACCAAAACGACTTATCAGGGCAAAACGAAAAAAATTCTGGTTCACCTGTAATTATTGAAATCAGTGCCAGTAAAACATATAACGATCAATTTAAAGCGTATGATCGTATTTCAAGAAATATATACTTGCATAATTTTAAGCTTTCACAGGCAGACTATAATATGATAAAAAATACGCCTTACAGCGCATCTAAACAACCAAATAATGTAATAGGTCTTGGAGGTACTTTTGAGAGCAAATTTGATCATCTCACCCTTGAAGGTGTTGGCACTTTTGGAGGCAATTTATGGAACAGATGCGAAATCTCTAATCTTACTATATATTCTCAATGGAAATTAGTGGATTTCGGATATGGTTCTTCCAATACAAAAATGCACGATATTAACTGGATATTTAAACCTACCAAAATACGCGATACTACCACCGCCCTTGTTTACTTAAATGATGGAACACATGATATAGAGCTTTATAACATAAAAGTATCAGGGCCCTGGTCTTTAGGAAATATTTTTCAGTTAGCCGGTGGCGCGCATAATATTAATGTGCATGATGTTGAAATAAACCTTCCGCAATATGATATGGCCCAGGGAAGGGCAATATCAGTACGGGATGATAATGAACAGGTGTATGTACATGATGTAACTTTTAAGAACGTAACATTTAATGTAAAGAACATCCAGTTTTACATAAATGTGAATGGAGTAGATATACCCAACGTAAATAAAAATATATCATTCAACGGCGTTCATTTTAATCAACAATCGGAACACAACGGGAATGCAGTAACTGTAAACAACTCAAGAGGTATTCAATTTTCTGACGTTTCCGTTCCTTCAGGTAATATTGCTTTATTTAATGTACCTGAATGTAAAATTTCAAATATTAAAGCGCCCAATTCAAATCTGGTTTTTTCAGGAGATAAACCGCAAATAGTTAATTCCGTTTATAAACAAATAAAAATGTCCTCAGCAACCAATTACTAAAATCTATGCTCAATAAGTATATTAAACAAACACAAAAAAAACTTGAAAAGACTGTAAAGAACAATAATAAATCTTTATTAAAAAAGCCATACACATTCTTGGCATCTTTTTTACGGCCGGTATATTTCAGCAGGGAATTTTTAATGATAAGAGGCATAAAAACCCGTAATCATTCCAACTATACCAGTATATTGTTTTTTACTGTGCATAAAAGTGCTTCTACCTTTGTAAAAAACACTATTTTCAAACTGGTTGAAAAAAAACTTCAACCAATACAGTTTGGAGGACTTCTTTCTCCGCAGCAGCAAAATATTTTGTTTACGAATGCGGAAAAAATGAAGAATATATTAAACCCGAAAGGGTATGTATATGGAGCGTTCAGATCATACTACGATTTTCCTGGGTTGGATAAATATAAAATAGTGCTTTTGTTAAGAGACCCAAGAGATGTGCTTACATCACAATATTTTTCAACGCTTTTTAATCATCCGTTAGCTACAAAAGCTTTTTTTGAAAAGCGAAAAAAATATCAGGACTATACAATTGATGAATTTGTTTTGGAAATGGCTCCTTCTTTTCAGAAAAAATATGCAGATTATATTGAGCACTTTCTTCACAAACCAAACGTTCTTTTTTTAAAGTATGAAGATATGGTAACTGATTTTGGCCCTTGGCTAAAAAAAATATCTGATTTTCTTGATCTGAAAGATAACGAAGATAAACTGCAGGAGATTGTAAGTAAAACTTCTTTTAAAGTAAATAAAGAAGATAAAAAAAATTTTATACGCAACATTACACCCGGAGATCACATAAGGAAATTAAAACCGGAAACTATCGCCAACCTCAATCAATTATTTGAGCAGGAATTGAGGCAATTAAACTACGTCATTTAAATAATTTGTGAATGTCGCCAAATTTTTTAATTGTCGGACCGCCTAAGTGCGCATCCACATCTCTTCATTTTTATTTCGACCAGCATCCTCAAATATTTGTTCCGGCAATAAAAGAAACCAATTTCTTTACACGTGATTACGAAAAAGGAATTCCTTTTTATGAAAAATATTTTAGTAATGCAGGCAAAGCAAAAGCAATAGGTGAAGCTACACCGGCTTATTGCTTTTTACCGTTTGCATGCGACAGGATTAAATTCCATTATCCAGATATTAAGCTGATACTTTGCATAAGAAACCCAATTGAAAGGGCTTTTTCTCATTGGCTAATGTTATGGGCAAGAGGTACAGAAAGAGCAGGCTTTAGAGAAGCGGTAGAAATAAATTATAAACAACTATCTTTTATGGATTTTGCAGGAAACAAAGGTGCCGAACTCTGGAATGAAAGGACACAAAATATTAATAAAGGCGAAAAATGGCCCCGCATATATTTACAGCCCGGCATGTATGGTGATATGATAAAAAGGTTACAAGCACAGTTTGGGCAAAAACAGCTTTATTATTATTTTATGGATGATTTAAAAAAAGATTTTGACAGCACATTAAAAAAAATATTTGCTTTTATTGAAGTTGATAATTCATTTCAAATACCCGAAAGGCGTGAAAAGAACGTATATAAGGATAGGAGATTATATAAGCTGGTGAGGAAAGTATTCGGGAAAAATTTTACTAACAACATTGGTAAAATAATTTCGCCTTCAGCTAAAAACTTTTTTAATCAAAAAAAACAAAATACCGTGCATGTTCCGCCGCAACTAAAATTAGAAGACCGACAGTTTTTATGGCATGTATTTAAACACGATATTGCAGCACTTGAGCAAATAACAAAAAGGGATTTGTCACATTGGAATCCTTTATAAAAACTAACAAGGCACAATCTTATATTTCTGTAAATCAAAACCTGGTGCTATATATAAGCAAAAGCATATGCGTATAAATTGTTTATATAAGGATATTGTGAGAGTCAGAATTAAATTTTTAAAATCAGATGTCTAATCTAAAAAATATACCCGATTTTCTTGTTATAGGTAGTCAAAAATGTGCTACATCATGGTTATATGATTGTTTAAAGGAGCACCCGCAAATTTGTATGCCGAAGCATAAACGTGAGGTAGAATACATTGGCGGCCAGATATATAAAGAAAAAGGTATTGCCTGGTATTTGTCGTTATTTGAATATTGTACGGGTAAAAAAATCAGGGGAGATGTTTCAGTAGAATATATTGTAAATAAAGAATCTCCAAAATTGCTTTTTGATCTGAATCCTGATCTGAAATTTATATTAAATGTACGTGATCCCGTGGACAGAGCGGTTTCTGCTTTAAAATGGTTTGAAAGAAAAAAAACTATAAGTGCAACCCATGCAGATATTAAGGCTGGTTTGAATAAAGCAATTATAGATTTTGATAAAAAAAATTATAACCTTATGGAATATGGATATCACGATGTTCTTTATAGAGGGTTATATAAAAAATTATTAAAAAATTATTATGCTTATTTTAAAGCAGAAAATATCCTTGTTCTTCATTATGAAAATATAAAGAAATCGCCTGTAAAAACCTTACAGACTGTTTTTTCTTTTTTGGGGGTAGAGCAGGGGTTTATTCCATCCTGCATTAAATCCCAGCCAAAAAAAAATAGTAATAATAAGTTTCTTATAAAGGTTGAACGGACATTTCCAAAAAATAAGTTCATACTTTATTTGATTGATAAATTACATCAGGTATTTCCTGAAAAAAAATCAGCCTCTGCATTTGAAAAAGAAATTCGTTTTCTATTGAATGAATTTTATTCAAAAAGAGAAGAAGAAGTTTCTATAAAATACTTTTCAGAGAATAATATTAACGCTTAAATGGAATGAATCTACTGTTAAAAAGAATAAGCCAATCTTATTATTCAACTACAGCTTTAATGGGCATAAAAAAAGAGGATGTTTTCCTGGTTTCTTTTCCAAAATCAGGAAATACCTGGGTTAAATTTATTTTGTTGAACGTACTTTTTGAAGCCGGTGAATTAAATAAAGATATTTCTTTTAAAAGCCTTGACGAAACCATTCCTGAGATAAGCAGAGATAATCTTTTAAAGAATTGGAATTATAAGGTGTTGCCGCGGTTTATAAAATCACATATTGTCTATAATAAATTGTTTTTTAAAAATAACAGGTCATTGCTGATTATCCGGGATCCAAGAGATGTAATGGTAAGTTATTTTCATTATGCCTTAAATACACAGGGATTCAATTTTAATAAAAATTTTCAGGCTTTTATAAGGCACAAAAGGTTTGGTTTGGAAGCATGTATGCTTCACCAGGTTTCGTGGCAAAACCGTGCTTCAGCAATCGTTAAATATGAAGACCTTAAAAAAAAAGGTGACGAAATTCTACTTCAGGCAATGTATAAATTGAATATACATCTTGAAAAAAATCTTTTACATAAAGCTTTTGAAAATGCAAGCTTTGCCAATATGAAAAAATTAGATCAAAGTTCAAAAAAGTATAAAAACATTCACAATGAAGGATACAGGTTTATGCGCAAGGGGGATGAAAGGCAATGGCATGAATACTTTAATGAAAATGATTTAACCTATTATAATAATTTAATTAAAAAGCATAAAAATATTTATACCAACTATTATGAAAGCTAAAAAAGTTCTTTTTTTTGGCAAACTTCCTCCTCCATACGTTGGTGAAAACGTTATTTCAAAAAGCATACTATCCTTACTCGAAAATAGCTTTGATGTAACTATTATTAATTCATCAGGAGTAATTGAAAAAAAAGAAAGTGTTTTTAGAAAAATAATTTACTTCTCAAACCAGGCTTTTCATCTTTTGAAATGCTTTATCCAATTAAGAAGAAAATTAAAAAAAGAAAAATTTCAGTTCGTATATTTTTCCGGATCATCTTCAGTATTCGGCAGTTTGTCTGACAGTTTACTGCTTTTAATTTCAAGAAAATATGTTGATTCAATTATCTGTCATCTTCATAGATCGAATTATAAAAACAATTTCACGGAAAGGCGTTTATATAGTGCCGGAAAATTTTTAGTTAATAATATTGACAAATTTGTTTTCTCCAGTAAAAATTTGTCAGAGGATTTAAAGAATTATATACCAGAATGTAAACGGGAATATTTATTTAACCCAATCGATGAATCTGTTTTATTGTCGGATGAAGAATTTGAAAAAAAACATCAG
>Ga0206932_1028_pt1 | contig 36801 bp, 35 predicted proteins | sample Alteio_BWOrgHeat_18_FD_153244 | JGI IMG/M metagenome (GOLD analysis project Ga0206932, IMG submission 153244) | Enriched cells from forest soil in Barre Woods Harvard Forest LTER site, Petersham, Massachusetts, United States -... | ecosystem: Environmental > Terrestrial > Soil > Temperate forest >...
TGCAGCCAAACTTTATGTTGAAGATTAAAATTGTTTCGATCTATTTAAAGTCCCACTTTCAACAGCTTGTTTTTCGTAGACGAGAGGAACTTGATTATGACCAATGTAACCGATACCTAGAATATTTTTGTCTGTAAATGCATGAGAAAGAAAATCAATTGGAAGTCCACTATTATTTCTAATTGATGAACCTTGAATCATTCCCCAAAGATTTTGAATGTATTCTTGATCCGGTTGTGAGCATAATTTATCAGCATCGGTCGCTTGCCACCATACATCTACGCTGTTTATACCTGGCGGAATTAAAAGATAGGGATCATGCACAGTTTTTTGAAAATCTGTAGTCATGTTTTTCGCAATATTTATTTCTAAAGCACCTTGAAATCCACATGAATGTATCGTGCCAGGAGTCCCCCAATTTCCCCAAATTTTTTGCAGGTCATTATTTGCAGGATGAGGATCCAATAATGTAAGCTCAATGTAACTGCCTTTAATGCCGTTTCCGACTGGATCATTAAGTAAATTGTTAATAGCCTGCGTAATAACAACGGTGCCTCTGCTGTGTCCGATTAAATGTAAATCAACAACATCACCTGGATGATTAGTATAAGAAATTATCCAATTGATAATTTGATTTTTGAGCTTTCTACCTTCCAACTCAGGAAAACCTGGCTTATCAATTCCACAGTCCGACATCCAATCAAATTGGATTACCTCATTGTACATATCAACCTGTTTTAAATTGCGTACCATATTAATTTCCCAAGGAGGTAATTCATAGCTTTGAAAGAGTGTACTCCAAACCCAACCGCCTTCCATTGCATATCTATCGAAACCATGAGCAACTGCGCCCAATAACCATTTCTGAAAATGGGTTGTATCTGTTTCTCCTTTGCAATTTGACACTACGATAATAAAAGGCATTCTTGTGTCTGGCAAAAGAGGAATGTTAGAAATAAGCATAACATTATCATGTTCCCCAATTGAAATATCTTCCTGATCAGTAATCGTGGCTGTACCAATTTTAATGGAATTATTTGTTAGTCGGCTTTCATCTGAACGAAAAATATCAAATTGAATTTGTTGAGCATTGGAATCGCTAACCATATAATCGACACTTACGCTTTTTGCATCAGTAGTGGTTGCATAAATTAATTCAACATTTGTAGTATCTACATCAGGTTCTATAATGGGAATTTGAGCACCCTGCCCAATTGGATAACCCATTAATGACTCACCTTCATCATCTCCTGAACCTTCCATAATATCATTCAACGTAATATTTGGTTTGTCTTTGGCATCGTTAAGTATCCTAAATTCTAATAAGTTATCTTTTAGATTACCAGAGTCAACAATAAATCGCGCAATAATGTTTTTATTTACGGCAATCCATCTTGATGTTGTATCATCCAAACCCTCATTTTCTTTCATTATTGAAGACGTATGCTCAAAGAGTTTATCGGATAATTGATCTGGTGATAAATTTTTCTTATTAAGATATTCTTGAGCTGCTATTAAGGAAAAACAAACCTGTCCTAATTTCTGAATTTTAGGAGGTTGATGTTTTATTGCCTCGTTAAATAAAACCGTTTTTAAGGGTATTTTTTGAAAATCATTTAAAATTTTATCCCATTCATTTTCCTTAAGTTGATCTTTATATTGTGGTATTAATTCATCTATTAGTTGATGATCAGCCTGGTTCATATTTTCAAACTTTATTCGCGCTTGTATTTTCCATGCTGTTGAGTTTAATTGTTTTCTATTAATTTTTTTCAAAGTCCCTTCGTAAAGTAAAGCACTTATGGGCTTCGACATTTTTCCTGTTGCTCTTCCTAATTTATAAGGAACTCCTTTACCGGGCGCATGCAAGCACCACTGAGTGCAATAAAAAACAACATTAACAGAATAATCTCCATTCCCTAATGGTCTTTTTAGATCAGCAATCGAGTGAAGTTTTGTTGGATTAAAGTTTTGTGGACTACCAGCTGAAGTATAAGCGATACTTTCGTCTAATACTAGAGGTTGATTTTCTTTATATATTTTTAAAAGCTTTGTAAAGGGATTATTATCGTCGAACGGATTATGCTCTTGGGAATATGCAACAATAGATGTGCATAACAAAGTTAAAAGTATGAATGGTTTATGGTGCTTTAAAGTATTCATAGAATACGTTTATTTGCTATTGAAAGTTACAAACTATTATTGTTACCTATTAGGTCTCTTCTATTTTTTTACTAATAAGCTATTTACTCCGCCGTATGTAACTTTTGTCCTTATTGTTCTTTTATGCTGTTTATTGCTTGATCTGACCTTTGATGCAACTAAAATGAACCTTCCGTGACAGCTGAATCCGCTAATGATATGCTATCGTCGCAGTATATGATTTTAAAGGGACGATAGGCAGCTTCAATTTTTCAGCTACGAACTTCTGCAGTTGGGGCTACGCTTTAGGCAATCCAGAGGATCAATTGAAACCCTGATATTAAGATACTAATTCAATTTCTAAAATTGAGTTAAACACACTCCCTTTGTCATTAGGCTATTTTTGATTTAAAAACTCACTAAATCCCTTTTGTATAATTCTTACGTTAAAATCAGGAGATATTATTTCATCCTATCCTTCATTTTTATGAATCATTCCTTGAACAGAACTCCAGTGCAAAATGAAATCAAACATAAATTGTTCATCATTAAAATTTGGGTTAATGAGAATATTTCTAAATCGTTATTAAATTTCTTGCATTTCGTATAATGTCTTTTAAACGTTCGTCACCAAATGAATATCCAAAAATATAAAGTTTATTTGCTTCAAAACAGTCTCTGTCAAATGCTGAAAGCAATTGCCTAAATGGAGAAACAGAAGTCTTTTGCGCTTTTGATAACCCCAAATAGTAAAATGTTTTGATGTTCCTTTTTAATCCTTGGAGATTTATTATTCAGTTAGTCATTTTCTTTATATCTTCATTAATTGGTCAAAATTTTTATCAAATTAGACGATACTGAATAGCTTGGAATACAAAAAACGTAATTAATGCAATTATTTGCTCAATAAATGGATTTCTGTTCGCTCGATGGGTATATCTCATCTCTAGCATATCACTCGATAAATTCAGGCGTTTTGATTTTTCCATTATTTAGCCGAAAAAGAACAATGATGAAAGATAAGAAATGATTTAAAAAGCTGTAAGGCTGTGCAAAACGATATTGTCCAAAAGGTTCTTCTAAACACTCAATTTATAAATTGATATGCGATCCAGGTCCAGTATTGAGCAGTACTTATCTGTGTTAGTCTCAACAAAGTCGACCAAAAAAGAATAAGACACATTAATGTTAGCTAATTATCTCAATCTTAAAATAAAAAAGTGGAGGATGACTTAGGAAAATTAGCGGCTGCACTTCTTCACAATAATTACGAAAGGGAAGGCTCAATGAAGAAGGAAAAATATTTTAGAGTTTTTATAAAAGATTTTAAAGTGTACCAAATGCTTGGATTTTACTTTTCCACGCTGTTATTGAGGAAACTTGAATTTTAATTAATAATACATTATTATATGATCGTACTTGATGCTAACAATAACGACCAGGTAGCTGGGGCGAAAGTAATAGAAGCCGAGTTGGGACAGGCAAATAAAAAAATGATGATTTTTTCTGGAATTGCGCGTCCTGAATGGTTTATCAATGATGATGGGCACACTTATTTTGAAGATGTCGAAGTCAACCTACGTCGAACAGTACTTGGAGTAGAACAGTTTTCTATCTCGGGTGGATTGGCAAGTATTACTAATGACACCAGCAATTTTTTGATAGCTACTAATTCTTTTGATTTAGATATTGATCAAACAACCCAAGAATTAATATTGAAAGTTAATTTGGCAGCCCAGGGAGAAGTAACTGGAATCGGGAGATTCAGCTACCAAGTGGTAGCGATAGTTGATACGCAGGCCATAGGAATTTCAGGTGTTATCAAATGGAGAAAGGAAATCTTCGATGGCACTACCCTCACGCCCGGTCAAATTTCTCAAACCTTTAAAATTTCAGCGAATCATAAGGATCGAATTGCACCGCCACAAGGCTTTGTATATGACAAGCTTACTCCAGTAGCCTACGGGTTAACAACAGGATTCATGAGTGATGAAAATGATTTTATTATTCCATATGAGATTCCGTCTGCTCCTTACAATCAGCCCTTGATAGTTATGGTAGAGGTCGGAGCATTGTTCAGAGCGAATGGTCAAATCAATGTAGGTCAAATTTCTGGTCCAAACCCCATCACATTAGATCTAACAAATCAAGGTGTAACGAACGTAGATTTTAGAGTAAATACCCTTATACCATACTAAAATGTAAGATATGTCACTGAATATTTTTTTGCCTGGGGTAACAAGAATTCCAATAACTGGTCCAAAACCTTTCAATACGTTAGTCTGTGTAACATCATTCGGAGATAGTTGGGGTGCGGATGAACCAGGTCAACTTCGCAGATTTTCAGGAACTGCAGTTTCAACTTTTAGATTAGAGGGATTTGATCAACGTGTAAAACCTATTTTTAATCATTCCACCAGCATTTGGCTTGGACGAATTGGGCCAACTGAAACTTGTAATTGGGTTTATGCAATTGACTCAGTTACCGGTGCCGGCTTTGAGCCAGTTTTTGGAGTATATTTCGTGACTTTTGATGTGGGCACAATGATAGGTCGAAAACCATTTAAATCGCCGGCCGCTCAGGAAATATTTGGATTTATACCACAGTATGGGTATTACATATGTAGCTATGTTTTATGCTTTGAACCTCCCTTACAAAACGATGATGTAAGAATGAACCAGGGGGACTATTCTGGTATTGGAAGCGAGAATTCAAAAATTAAGGGCTCATCACCTATTGTTCGCACGGAATCCAAAAAAATTGCACATTCATTAGCCTCGATGCGATATTCGTAATGGTGTCCCACTTATAAAGCGGGTGGAGTTGATTTATTGAATGGCAAGGTGATCACAACCACCAATTTAAGATTATTATAAAAATAATAACAGCAAAATAGAATTTGGTAAATATCTCAATTGAATACCCTGTTCTTAATTTAGATATGTCCAGCAGCATGCATCACCAACTTCTCTCCGTACTGTTTTTTAATACTGTCAATTGCCTGGTATAAGCCGATGCTTTCCTGCGTATCGTTGAATAAATCTATTTGATAATTGCCAGGAATTAAGTCTGTAAAACGCACGCCAATTAATCTTATCAATTGCCTTCTTTCATAAAGCTTAGTAAATAATTCTTTTGCTTTTTTAATGAGCACATGATCTGCAGCTGCATACGGAATTGAGCATTGCATCTGCACTGTTTGAAAATCACTGTAACGCAGCTTAACACTTATGCAACCGGTTAACCGGTTTTGTGAACGCAATTGATAAGCGATTGATTCTGTCATGCGGATAAGCTGCTTGTGAATGAAGTTTAAATCAATTGTATCGCTGTCGAATGTTTGTTCTGTACTAATTGATTTTTGTTCGCGAAAAGGAATCACCGGGCTTTCATCAATACCATTTGCACGACGATGTAATTCAATACCATTTTTGCCTAACAGGTTTTGCATCATATGCACCGGTATCTCGCTTAATGTGCTTACTGTTTCAACACCCATTTTTAAAAGCTTGTAACCGGTTTCTTTACCAATGCCTGGTATCTTCATTATACTTAATGGTGCAAGAAAATTTTTCTCATTCCCAAAAGGAATTTCTAACTGGCCGTTTGGTTTTATTTCATTTGTTGCAACTTTACTTATAAGTTTATTTGATGCAAGGCCATAGGAGATAGGCAAGCCACTTTCTTTATTTACTTTTCGTTTTAATTCATCACTAAATTTTTTGCAACCAAAAAATTTATCCATCCCACTGAGGTCAACATAAAATTCATCTATGCTTGCTTTTTCAAACAGTGGCACATTTTCTTTAATTACTTCTGTTACCAGTTTTGAATATTTGCTGTAAGCTTCAAAATCGCTTTTAACTACAACAGCATGCGAACATAACCGCCGTGCAGCACGCATAGGCATACCGCTGTGAATACCAAATTTTCTTGCTTCATAACTGCAGCTGGCCACAACACCACGATCGCTCATGCCACCAATTAACACAGGCTTGCCTTTTAATTTGGAATTACGCAATAACTCCACAGATACATAAAATGTATCAAGGTCAAGGTGGGTAATATGTCTGCCGGCATTTAATAACATCATCCAAGATTTGCGTAACTGCGATTTTTATAACCTACTTTAATCATTTTGGAAACTTCAATACTATACACACCGAAATCTTCTGTAACACGACCGGTGATTTTATAAAAGCCACTGTTATGTATTGGATATCTTTTTGCAACATCGGGAAAATGAACCGTGTCAACCCAGTCTAAATTTTTGTCAACGAATGTTCCAAAATACATATCATCATTATTCTTTGTTATAGCGTGTTTATGTGTTATAAAATACACGAGTGTTGTTACTAATTTACCTTTGGCTGCAGGAAGGTCTTTAGCGCATGCATATTTATCCGGATCATCATCAACCAACTCAAACGGGTTGGTCAATGTGAACCCCATAATTTCCATTTCATCATACAGATCATCCAATCGATTATCCTGCAGATCAGGCAAATCAAATTTCAACGGCTCATCGCCAAACAATGCCTGGTTATTATGCAATACAGGTTGATTTTTTTTCTGCAGAAAATTTGCTTCCCATAACAAACTTTTTTTTGATTTGCCGGTAAAACGCAAAGCACCAACGCTGATTAATGTGTTGAGTTGTTCAATACCAATATTTGTACGTTCAATAAAATCCTGTAAGTGCTTATATATTCCGTTTACTTTTCTTTCTTCAATAATAAGTTCAGTAAGCTTTGATTCAAGCCGTTTAATGTGAATGAAACCGACATACACTTCGTCGCCTTTAATATTTGTACATAAATCGCTGTTGTTAACACATGGTGCTTTTATATCACCACCGCATTTAAGCAGTTCCATAAAATATAATTCTCTTGAATAGAACCCACCGAAATTGTTTATAACCGCAACCATGAACTCTTTGGGGAAATATGTTTTTAAATACAAGCTCATATAGCTTTCAACAGCGAAACTTGCGGAGTGTGCTTTATTAAAACTGTAACCGGCAAAGCTTTCCATTTGTCTCCACACTTCTTTTGCAAGTTCATCGGGATGACCAAGTTTCTTACAATTGAATAAAAACCTATCCCTTATCATAAGGAATTTATTATTGTTCCGGTATTTTCCGCTCATTGCGCGTCTTAAGATATCCGCTTCACCTAAAGTAAGTCCTGCGAAATAATGGCCTATCTTAATAACATCTTCCTGGTAAACCATTACTCCAAATGTTTCGCTTAAATGTTCTTTAAATAATGGGTGTATGTATTCAACTTTATCCTGATTATGATATCGTGAAATGTATTCACGCATCATGCCCGATTGTGCAACGCCCGGTCGAATAATACTACTTGCCGCAACAAGTGTTATATAATCATCGCATCGCAATTTTTTTAAGAGCCCACGCATTGCGGGTGATTCGATATAAAAACAACCAATGGTATCTGCTTCGCGAATTTTCGTTTTTACTGCTTCATCTGCACGAAATGTTTTTGATTGCCTGATATCAACATCAATGCCTTTATTTTCTTTGATCAATCTTAATGATTCGCGTATATGCGATAAACCACGCTGGCTTAAAATATCAAACTTATTGATGCCGATATCTTCGGCTGTAAACATATCCAGCTGCGCACCAACAAGGCCTTTTGGCGGCATAAAGCAAGCGGCGAAATTTGTTATCTTTTCTTGCGTGATGAGCATGCCGCATGCATGAATAGACATGTTGTTTGGAAAACCACGCAGCAGGCTTGCATATTTTAAAATCAATGATTGGATATTATCGTTTGCTTGTGTAAAGCGTTGCAATGTTTTTATCTCTTCATCAGGCAAGCCAAACACTTTTCCTAATTCGCGAATAGTTGAATCATGCTTAAAAGTTGAGATGGTACCACATAATGCAACATGATCTTTGCCAAATCTTTTAAAGACATAATCCATTACTTCATCACGATCAGTATGTGCAAAGTCGATATCAAAATCTGGTGGCGAAGTGCGTTCGGGATTTAAGAAACGTTCAAAATATAAATTCAATTCAATAGGATCCACATCTGTAATGCCAAGGCAATAAGCAACGATTGAGTTGGCACCACTACCACGACCAACATGGTAAAATGTTCTTTGATTTGCATGCTGGACAATGGCGTCATTGATCAAAAAGTATGCATTGAAACCAAGATCATTTATAATTTTCAGTTCTTTATTCAGGCGCTCTAATGCAACCTTATTTTTCTTTCCATAACGGCGCAGATAGCCATCATGTGCAAGCTTTGAAAGCAATATCCGGTCATCTTCCTTTGTGGCGCTGTAACACTGCTTGTTCTTGTCTGCTTTATAATCTATGGAAACAGAACATGCATCCATTAATTTATAAGTATTGGTTATAATGAATGGATAATCTTTATACGCTTTGAGTAATTGATCTGGTGAAGCGAATGTTTCTCTTTCATCTGCCTGCGTTTCTGGCGGCAATTTCGATAGCAAACAATTTTTACTTATAGCACGTAATAAACGATGAAGATTGAAATATTTTTTGTTTTGAAAAGTAACGGGCTGCTGCACTACAAATTTTTCTTTATGTTTTTTCCAATTGAGTGCATATAGTTTATTTACATCCCAGGGCAGCACACCAATTCTTTCATTTGCTTGAAGTTGCTCAAGCGGTTTTGTATTTAAAGGATAAATAACATAACCATCATTACAATTTTTGAAAAATGCAGAATTTTCACTAGCTGCAGGAAATGGTATTTTATTAATTAGATGTTTTGAAAGAAACTCGTTTATAAAGGCAAAGCCGTTATTATTTGCAGCGATAAGAATGTATAACAATTCATCATCGTTTTTTATTTCAACACCAGCGATGGGTTTAATATTATTTTGTTCGCAATGCTTTACAAACTGCCAGGCATCAACCGTACAATTAATATTTGTGAGCGCTAAAGCAGATATGCCTTTTTCAACTGCAGCAGTTACTAATTCTTCTGTTGAAAATGTTCCATATCGGAAACTGTAGTATGTTTTACAATTAAGGTACATGCGTTTTTTGAACGCACTAAATTAGAAATGAAATACTAATATTATTAGTATTTAGATGCGAAATATTTTAGTTTAATGATTTTCAATTGGTTGAGTGCAAAATAAAATTATAAAGACCACAAATTATATTAAGCATCATAACTTTCAATGGAAGTACCGATGTCAGTGATAAGAGATTCATCCAAGACTTCAACATCTTTATTCGCCGCCCAATTCCCATCTTCAGTCTTGAAAACTGTCATTAGATAGTTACAATCGGTTGAAATTTTAAATTGAATTTCACTTCCTATGTCAATTGGTTCGACTGTATATTTTTCGTCTCTAATGTTTATTGTAAATGTTGAAGTTTCCATTTTAAAAATTTAATTATTCACTTTCTTTTTTCTCAATTGCTTTGCCAATTTCATAAATAAGATAACTACTAACCTTTCTATCGGCATCCCAATTTGCCTTTTCATTTATCCCAACAACACATAGTAATTGGTCATTATATATTTCATAAACAATTTGGTCAGTATTGTGAAGTGGTTTTACAGTTAGTTGAATCATCTTATGCTCGTACGCCACTGTAATGTCAAATATATATCCTTGCGTGTAAAAAAAAGCTTTCTTTAAAGTGGCTTTCTTTTCTTTTGGTAATTTATCCCAACAATCATGACAAACTATTGCTTCACCATGGCCAATTCTTGCACCTTCTGTGTCCTTAAAATCTGCATAGCAGATACTGCATACTATTCCGTCTAAAATGTCATCCGCTAACATACTTTATGGTTTTGGTTCAACTTCCCAACCATTGTAATAAGCACAAGCAGGACGCATTAAACATTCAGGGCAAAGCGGTGTTGGCCTGCAGATTTCACGTCCCAAAAAAGACATAGACATTCCTGCATCCCATTCTTTTTTCGGTAATTGATTCATTATTTGTTCTTCAATTTTCTTAGGATCTTCTGATGTTGCAATACCCAACCTATTTGATACACGAACAGTATGCAAATCGACCATTACCCCTTCAATTTCTGCTCCTGCAAATCGCTTTATTACGTTAGCTGATTTTCTACCAATGCCGGGTAATTCTACAAGCCCATCCATAGTTAAGGGAATTGCGCTATCTTTTTTTATTTGTGTTGCAATCTTTATAAGCCAGCTTGCTTTATTCTTAAAATTTCTAATCTTACTTATGTATGGTATTAGTCTTTCAGGCGATGTCTTTGCTATGCTTGACAAATTAGGAAATGCCTTAAATAAATCAGGTGCAATAATGTTGACAATATTATCTGTTGTTTGTGCAGACAATACAACCATTACCAACATTTGATACAAATTTTTCGCTTCAAGCGGATGCTTCGTACCTGCATATTTTTTGATCAATGGCCTTACCGCTTGCTGCCAGTCAATTTCTGGTTGCTTTTTCATTACTGAACATTTATTGGATAATTACCAAGCACAGTATCGTATAAATTTGGAGGCGCATCCATTATTATTTGTTTAAAAGCCAACAAGGCCGGCGCGTTTGGTAATTGTTACATTATATTTTTTTGCTAAAAAAGTTGCAGCGGAATAAGCAAGCTGTTCATCATTTACCAATAATTGAAACCAAAATAATTCTTTTGGAAGCAAATAAAATGTAAACACTTTTTCTTCATTTTTTACCCTGAACCACACTCGTACTTGGGGATATTTGGCCATCATAAATTTATCCGCATGGGCCTTAATTTCTTTCCCGTTTACATAAAAATGAAAGTCAAATTGTTCTACATTCACGTCTGCTAAAATAGTAAATCTTAATTTATTGTCCTGTTTGCGGATACTCTTTATCCCAGTATTTCAGTTCATAACCAGTTAAGGAATTGTACCGTTTCATTAGATCCGCAACTGTTTTTAACGCTATACCAATCGTTACTTGATTATCATGTTCATCGGGTACCCACTGTTGATATAATCCTTCATCAAGCTTAAATAGTCTAACCTTTCCGTCTATATCGCTCCAATGATCTTCGCGGTCTTCCTCAAAGTTGAGGCGATAAAATTGTTCTGCACTTAAAGAAAGTAGTGTGTAATCGATTTGTGAATCCATGTGGATAAAGATAACGGCATTTGATTCATAAAATAATTGAACTAGCAACTATGCGGCTGAAATTCTAATTTTTTTATTTTTCTTTTAATTTGGAATTATGATAGTTAAAATTTAACAATCAGAAACTACTAGCGCGGCAAAGTCTCAGATGCTGGTTTACGACAAAACCAGAAAATCGGCTCAAATCAGAATTAACTGAGGAAGTAAAACAATTTCTTGGTGATCTTTCTGCAGAAGATTAACAGAAACACATTAAAGCCAAAGTAAAAACAATGTAAGCTTTATTTTCTTTTACTTCTACTTGACCTCTCTGTCTCCGGATGTTATTTTACAACTCTATCTATAAGCTTTGTAATAATTCTTATCTGGTTAATCGAGAATACGAAGAGTAACTAAATATGATAAGCACATAAAAAAATCGTAATCTTCATATTATTTTGTTTAATTATCTGGTGGAAAGAAAAGCATATAAAAGCAGTTAAGCATATACCTACACCACCGATATAAATATGGCTGTTTGTGCTTTCGCATTTTTAAATATAATAATTATCTTTATTCAATGGGTTTAAGGTTATAACGAGCTTTCGTTTCTACGATGGCTCGTTTATCTTTAATATATTCCCGGTACGGTTTCATCATTTGATACTTTCTTTTCCGGCAATTAAAGCAGAATTTTAATAATCATGCAAAAACACCGGCTATTGAAAAATCCAGTATAGCTTAATAATACTAGATATTCATTTAGCAAAGATCCCTTATTGATCGCGGTTGTTAACGAAACTTAATTATTATTGAATAATGTGACTTCATTCTCGCATTCTTTGTAGTTGCCATTGAATGTATCGTCATCATTCCATTTTCTAGCATATATCTGTTGTGATATATTAATGATTTCTTTTTTAAAAGAATGTGTTGAAGAAATCAAGCTCATTGTTTTGGCGCTAAAAGGCTTTGAAGTCACTCCATCAATCATGAGTTTAAGGTACATTGTGTAAGGCGGCAGGTTAATGAAGTCAGATTGAGAAAATGTTGGATAAAATTCTTTTGCTAAGTATGCAGCATCCTCAGCGCCAACACGGAAACTAATAATGGTTCCAACGTTTCCAAATATTGCAACACGTATTTCTTCTGAGATTTGTTCTAAGTATTGATGGGTTAAGAATAATGACAGGCCATACTTACGAGCTTCACTTAAAATGTCTGCAAATGATAATGAAATGAAGGAGTGCATTTCATCGATGTAGAGATAAAAAGGATGGCGTTGTTCCGGGGTGAGTTCAGCACGTTGAAGTGCTGTAAAGTGTATTGCAGAAACCAGCATACTTCCTAAGAGACTTGATACATCTTCGCCTAATAAGCCTTTCGAGAAATTACAAATAAGTATCTTCTTTTCATTGAGTATTGATTGCAAGTTTATAGTGCTTTCTGTCTGACCAATAATATTGCGCAATATTACATTCGATGAAAACACACCAACTTTATTAAGTATCGGTGCTATTGCTTCTGAGCGTAATGCTACCGGATATTTATCATACTCATCATACCAAAAAGAAAGCAATTGCTTATCAGAAATACTATACAGTATCTGTTGCCTGTATTCTTTATGAACTAACAGTGGTTGAATGTCTAAGAGTGTTACAGGTTTGTTGCTTTGCAAAAGAGTTAATAAACAGTTGCGTAAGATGTATTCAAGCCTCGGGCCCCAGGATTCACTCCATATCTTTTTGAATGTTGAAATAAGTATGGAAGCAACTAAATGCTTTTCGTTATCGAGAACATTATATAACGGATTAAAGCCAATTGGATAGTCTGTATCAGTTGCATTGAAATAGATAACATCATGGAATCGTGATACAGGAATATAGTTTAATATGCTGTCCGCTAAGTCACCATGCGGATCAATGATGGCAATACCATTGCCTTGTTCAATATCAGCAATAGCCATGTTTTGCAATAGTGTGCTTTTACCAACACCGGTCTTTCCGATAACATAAATATGTTGTAAACGGTCTTTTGCTTTTATACCAAACTGTTGATGAGCATTTCTCCAGTTTGTGATTCCGATTGGAATAACGTCTTCCTTCGTGAATTTTTCTGACATCCGCTTATCATAAACGGATTTCACTTATTGTATAGAGAGAAAAATATGTTGCGATAAAAAATTTATCTACTATATAGTTTTTGATTTCCCCTTGTAATACTTGATACGTGATTACAAGAAGAAATTTACAACAGCTCTTTGATGAGTTTTTGTATGAATGTGAATATGCAAGAAAAGTACGACCTGAAACTTTAAGAGGCTATATTTCGACATTTAAACTATTCAATAAGCTCATCCCTGAAACTTCCTGTGAAAAAATTACATCGCAAACTGTTGTCACATTTTTTAAAATGCTGCAAGAACGAAAAAGAATTATAGGAAAGGGTATCGTCAAGGTAGGAATTAAAAAATCTACTATTGCTACCTATTGGAATAAATTAAATACTTTCTTTAAATGGCTAATTGCAAAACATTATATAGATGCTAATCCGTTTGCAATTTTAAAATATCCCTCTCCCTCATACGAGGATAAAAAGTTTTTAAAGAAAGAAGAAATTGAAAAGATCATTACGGCTATTCATATACATCATAATAACAACATTTTTATTCTCAAACGAAACCTGGTGCTGTTTTATCTTCTGTTGTTTTGCGGATTACGTAAAGAAGAACTCATGCTGTTGCAAATAGGAGATATTGATTTTGAAAGAAGAATTTTAACAGTGCGTGGCGAGACATCAAAATCTGCAAAGACAAGGCAAGTACCATTGCATTCACTTTTAATCATGCATTTGCAAGATTATGTGCGGTCAAGAAAAGAGTATACAACTGCATACTTACTTGTTTCAAGCAAAAAAGATGAACGGTTGAGCTATGATGGTTTAAAACACCTGGTTGATAAGCTTAAATTTTATTCGGGTGTACCATTTCATTTACATCAACTCCGCCACACCTTCGCGGTTAACTTTCTAAAGACTAGCAATAACATTGCAAAGCTGCGTCAGTTACTTGGGCACAAAAGCATTAGTATGACAATGTCATATTTGCGCTGCCTTCCCGTAGATGAAATGAGGGGAGATATTGAAAACTTAAGTATTGATAATTTGATTTAAATAAGGTACAGTTTTAAAAGACCTTTTTATCAATTTAAGACACTTATTTGCAGCAACTATCAATAAGATTTTGATAGTAAACAGGTCCATGCAACATGGTCGTAGAAAACAACCTGATTTCTAAAAAACCCTTATTCTATAAGCCTTTTGTGCCCCCAGCAGGATTCGAACCTGCGACCGTCTCCTTAAAAGCAATTAACCCAACAAGAATTCTGTCAAATTTCTAAATAAGCCTTATAAAATATAGCTCATTTCGGAATAGGGAGAGCATTCACTATCGACTCTGGTACAGAAACAGGCACTGGACAAATGTGATAACAAGGGTGCTATGTTGTATATGCTGCCAAAAAGTGAAGAGTTAAAAAATGGACATACAATACGTGGCTACCCGGTTTTATGATTATTTGACTCACATTAAAGGCTACTCAAAAGAGACCATTAGAAGGTATAAATATGTTATCAATTTGTACTGCAAGATTTCCAATATCAGTTCTCTTCAACAAGTTTCCCCTACCAATGTTCGTGGCTTGTTTTATCACGGCAGAACAGAGAGAAAATGGGCACCAAACACCTTCATCATTTTTCACAAATCACTCAAAGTATTCTTTCGATATTGCATTGAGCAAGGATTAATGCGAGAGAATCCACTGAATGATTTAGAAAAGCCCAAGGTTGAATTTAAGATTCCAGTTAAGTTAACAAAGCAAGAAGCATTAAGACTGCTTGAATTGATCTACAACTTTCCTAAGTGGGATCGCTACCTGCGAGCAAGAAATCATGCTTTGTTCTCAACTTTTGTACATGCAGGATTAAGACGAAGTGAGCTCATACACCTGCAATATTCTGATGTCGATTTGGATAACCACACAATCTTTGTCCGACAAGGAAAAGGCGCGAAAGATCGAATGATTCCTATTTCACCTGCACTTGCTGTTACTCTTCATCGCTACACAGATGAACGAAATAAGGCACATAAATCCTGTCCTGAATTCTTTGCTTCATCAAAAGCAGATAAAGGAATAACGCTTGATGGACTAAAGCACTTGATTGATCAAGTGTGTAGAATAACAGGCGTTAAATTTTCTTCACACAAACTTCGTCACACTTTTGCAACACTCATGCTTGAAGGGGGCTGTGATATTTACAGTCTTTCAAAGATGATGGGTCACACAGACATCAAGACAACAACGATCTACCTTTCTGCAAGTATCGAACACTTAAGAACACAGATTGATAAGCATCCACTGAATTGGGCGGTTTAATAAATTGAAACAGTACTTTATAGGTAGAATTAGTTTTTAAGATTCTTACGTGCCTGTCGCATGATATTTTCTCTTCCATCACTTGGATTTACTTTTTTTGCCGCCTCAAAAAGAGCATCTTTTACAACTTGCTTCTTTTCGTTTGGAAACTCTTTTTGAAGCTGATTTACTGCATAATTAACTTCATATTTCTCTTTGAAACTAATTAAATAGCTGTCTGGTTTACCAGTGTTTTTCTTGTTGTCTGACATATAAAAAATATTATAACAAAGATATTCTCTTACTGTGGTTTATGCAACTGGGCGCGGTAACAACTGGTGTTGATTGAAGTGCTTGAATCGTACCATTTAAATCTGTGAAATTATGTTCCGGATGTATGCACTTCTTCCATATCCCCGGTTTGGAAACTACCGTTAAAAATTATCTCGATCTGGATTTACGTGATTAAAAGATATTGTTGATTTAAATTTTTCTAAATCATGTTAATATAGTAATCTGATTAATCATGACTCAGACATTTTATTCCGTTCTCAAACTCTTTACAGGATTTGCAATCGCTGCTTTAATTGCCCTGTATCCAACGGTTAACCATGCGATAATTACAGAAGCAATAACTGCCAAAATAAATACCCATACTGTAATATTAATTCGGTAAACAAAATTGTTAAGCCAGCTATTCATCATATAATACGCAACCGGTACAGCAATTGCAAAGGCAACAATTATGAGTATGGTAAATTCCTTTGAGAAAAGATAAATGATGTTGGTTACTGAAGCACCTAATACTTTTCTAATACCAACTTCTTTTGTTCGTTGCAGTGCCATAAAAGAAACTAGGCCATACAAACCAAGGCATGAAATAAAAATAGCGATGCCCGCAAAAATTTTATACAATAATGAAAGCTGGTTTTCCTGTTTATAAAAATCATTAATGCGGTCATCCATAAACGTGGGTGCATAAACATACTCAGGAAAGAACTTGTTCCACACCGTTTCTATTTTTTTTGTAACAACAGTTAGCTGCGGTGTATTTAATTTAATACCCGTATAATTATAACGAACATTGCGTTCACCAATAACAAGCGGCTTAACTGCTTCGCGTAAAGAATTGGTTTTAAAATCTTTTACCACGCCAACAATTGGCCGCCATGCTCCGCCTATTCTTATATCATGGCCAATTACATCCTGCGGATTTTTTACACCTAATTTTTTAACCAGCGTTTCATTTACTACCACTTCTTTCAGCGTATCACTCTTACTATAAGTTTTTCCCGCAATAATTTTTAAACCATAAGTTTTAAAATAATCTTCATCTCCAAGCTTTCTATATACTTCAAAGTTTTCATCAGGCTTATGATCGTAAGCAAAATTGCCGCTGCTGTTACTTTCAGATGAAGGAACATCAGAACTAAAACTTACAGATTGTACACCATTAATTGCAAGCAATTGTTGTTTGAAAGCAGGCTGGCGCATATTTACTGAGCTATCAACATTACTGTTGAGCACAAGCACTGCTTGTTTATTAAAACCAAGGTCTGCATTATGCACAAAATTCATTTGACTAATGGCAATTATGGTTCCTGTTATTAATATTTGCGAAATGGCAAATTGAGTAATTACCAGCCCTCTTCTTAATGAAATGCCGCCAACATTTGCAGAAGTGATTTTATTTTTTAAAGCAAGCGCCGGTTTAAAACCAGATAAAATAACTGATGGATAAGCACCGGCTAAAATGGTTACAACAATCGTTACAATAAGCAAGAATACAATAACAGGCACATTCAACAGGCTTAACTTTTCCTGTATTAAAGCAATATTTTTTATGTATGGAAGGCATAATGCCGCAATTACCCCGGCAAGTACAACAGCGGTTACAACAATAATAAATGTTTCTCCCATTAGCTGGCGAAACAACTGTTTTCGTGTACTGCCCAATACTTTTTTTATACCCACTTCTTTCGACCTGCCAACTGCCTGTGCAGTGGATAGATTAATGAAGTTGATGCAAGCCATAATGATAATAAAGATGCCGATCAATGAAAGCGTCCACAAAGTTGTTTTGCTGGTGATGTGGTCTCCGAAATTACCCATGCTTGTATTAAAATGTATATCACTTAACGGGCGCAGATAATCATACCTTCTGAATATATCTTTTTTATCAGCGTTATAATGTTCATTGCTGAAAGCGATCAGGCGTTTATTGATGGTCGCAACAGAAACATTTTTCGGCAACAACATAAACGCTTGGAAACTGCTTGTAACGCTTCCCCACCTTGTTGTATAGCCATATATATCCGGGTATTCTTTCATTGTTTCATAAGAAGCAATAACGCCAATTGGGAAGTCTGTGTTCAGCGGAATATCATCTAAAATGCCTTCTACTTTTACCGTGGCTGTATTGTCAATTTTCAAGAATTCTCCTATTGCTGATTGCCAGTTACCAAAATATTTTTCGGCAATTTTTTTTGTAATGACTGCTGTGTTTGGATTTTTTAACACCTCTGCATTGCCAACAAGCCATTTATATTGAAATATTGAAAAAAAATTTGGATCAGAAAAATACATAGTGTTCTCTTCAATAAATTTTTTGTTCGAAACATCGTTTATATTATTTGCATTAAATGCAGCTACCTGGCAATTATAATTCAGGTATAGCTGGCCAACAATCACATCTTTAAATTGTGCACGCAAAGCATCATAAGCAGGATAAGGCATGCCTTCCATATAAGAATCGCCTTCCGCGCTTTTTATTTTTGCCGCCACATGGTAAATACGGTTATAGTTTGGTTGAAATGTATCATAGCTCAACTCATATTTCACAACAACAAACAACAACAGCGAAGCAGCAATGCCTACTGCAAGGCCGCTTATATTAATAGCAGCATGCGCTTTGTTCCTTTTTATATTTCTGTATGCAATAGCGAGATAATTTTTAAACATAAAAATAGATTTAGTAAAAGGGATAGGTGGAGACACACTTCACCTTCCGACTGAATGAGGTTTCAACACACATGCCAACGCTGAAATGCTTTGTGGATAAGGGATTTGCAGTTTCAGGTTGTATAAAAATGTTCGGAAATGAACAATACGGTGTGCGCTTTTTTAAGGTGTTAGGGTTGCCGGTGCCAAAGAATTAATTAAGATATATCTTCATTGGATAGTGTTTTTAGTTGCCATTAACTATGTTCGGCTTCCGTCAATACTATTTTCTGACCTATAAGCATATCCAGGAATTAGGCGGATGTGTAAAGAAGAAATGAATGGGATTATTGCCGTCAACTTTTTATTAACAATATATAGGAGTGTGTAAATTTATATAATGGGAATTTTAAATAAATATAAAATCAATCTATTGCGTCGATATAAAGTAAATTATAGCCATGTTGTTACCATTGTAGTAGTAGTTGGACTGATACTACTATGTTTAAGCAATATACGTTTTTATGGCATGCAAATATCTCAGTGGGATTTATTGTTAATGTCAGGAGCTGTTGTTTTTATTATAGCTATTCCAATGGCATTCAAAATTCCAGCTAAATTTGATGAGATGCTTAATCGCCTCGTGCACAGAGGCGCATTAGAAAATAATACGAAGAAGTTAGAAAACTTAAAAACAGATTTACAACATAGTGCCCGTAAGCTGGCAATTATTATGGGTATAGTTCTTGCAATTAGTTTGCTGCTTGCATTTATATATAGGTTTCATTTTTCAAGAATTCTCATTACTATTTTAGAAACTGCTGGTGGCTTTATTGCCGGTACACTCTTTGGTTATATGTGTGGGTTTGGCCGACTTGGCCTGTTAATTAGGAAACACCACGTTTTACTTAAAATACAACCCGGCCATCTTGATGACGTTGGGGGACTTAAACCGGTGGGAGAATTTTATTTTCACCAAGCAATGGTGGTAGCCATGCCTGCAGTTTTCTTGGCCGTGTGGTTATTATTTTTTCAATTTGGATTTCCTCGTTATAGTGGGTGGAAAACATTGTATGCCATTTTTCTAAGCATAAATATTGTATTGGAAATTCTAGTTTTTGTTGTACCATTATTGTCTTTTCATAGCATGATGGTAACAGAAAAGCAGAATGAATTGGAGGAAGCTGATAAGTTGAGTAAAGAGATAGCAATTGTTGAACACCAATTAACACGGGAACAGGATGTACAGAAAAGAGAACTTATTAAAGACCGCTTGTCTTCTATGACAAAAGAATATTGGGACATAGAAAAATTACCTACCTGGCCTATATCAAAAAGAACTAAAAAACTTTTTAAACGCAATAACTTTACATTGCTGATGCCTTTAGTGATAGATATAGTAGGTAGAACTAGTGTTGGTCAAACTTCCTTGTGGCAAGACATTTCTGGAATAGTTGAAAAAATATTTAAGTAATCCTGCTTTCAATTGAAACTAAAATATTGAAACATAGTGCAAATCAATAATGTAGCCTATGTTAATGCGGAATCGTTTACTTCATCTTTTATACTTTCTAGACAATCAACATCACTTCTTGACGCCTAAAATAGCTTCTGCTGGCTGACTATTTTTACTATTTCATAAGATTGTATCGCACTGATAGACGAAGTCAGAACTAAAGCTTCGGTTATACCAATTACTAGTGTTCAGTATAATGCACGAGCAGCATAGGCTAAGTTAAATTTCTCTCCCTTATTAGCATCTCTAAATTTTCATTTAGGGAATACAACCATTCTGTTGCAAAAATGCCTTTACAGCGGGGTCATTACCATTTGCCAATAAAACTGCTTGTGCGATTTTTTGATCTGTATCAATATCATTTATTGACAGAATAGAAAATAATTTTCTTAAATAAGTTTGTCCCCCTGCCAGTGCATCGCGATTTATTTGAAGAATAATTGCCTGCTTACACACATCTCCATTAGCATATTGTGTTCCGAAATTTTCTAATGGCAGAGTACTATTCATTTCCCAAAGACTAGGTAACGTAGTCAATATTTGAGTTTGTCCATTTTCAACTTTTTGAATGTCTGTAAATTGAACACTAGGACAAAGCAGAGGTAATATATTCGAGGGGTTTGCAAACAAACGTGCCACCATTTCTTCGAACCAGCTATCATGTGGTTTTAAATATAGCCGGTCAATAATATGCTGAAATTCATGAAACTCTATAGGAAGACAATCAGAAGGCATAACAGTATTGTAATAATAATTAATATTCCCTTTTGAAATACCAGTAATACTCGGTAAAGGATTTACAGCATTTTCTGTTACACTGATGTTATGCCCCCATGCACAAGCATCAACACCTGCACCGCAGTCGGCTTGCAAATCAGTTATGTTGTCATAAACCGTAACACAGAGTAAATTCAATGGATCAGATGGATCTTTAAAATCAAAAATCGGCAATGCACTAACATTATTTGTTTGAATTTGAAACTGTATATTGTTCAAAAAGATAATCCGATCGTATGAATAATGAAGCAACGTGACGGGAGTATTAATTGCGGCAAAATCTCCATACAGAAACACGCGCTCTGTAGCTTGATTCAAACTGGATAAAATATTATCCAGCGTGTTTGTGCGAATATCAAAACACTGATACGCTTTATTTTTATACTTTGGTATAATTAGTTGATTATTCCCACAGGTAAATGGTGTGGTTGGAAGAATAAATAAGTCGCCAAAATCGTATCTATTATTTTGTTCATCTAATTCATCTATACTATGTCCAACATCAGCCTCTGCAAACAAATGAACACGTTTATTACCCCATCCTGATGCAAACTTCCATTGAAATGATACAGTGGTTTGGTCACCGGGAGATAGGGTAACGGCAGGAAGAGAGTTACTTGGAGGAGCATACGCAATTCCAGCAATCTCAAAGAAGATTGAAATTTTCGCATCACTTGCTGTGACTTTGCCATTATTTTTTACAACTAGATTAATATTCATTACATCACCTTCCTGAGGTGTGGAAGGACTAAAAGATCCTTGTGTAATAATTAAATCGGGCTTGCAACTGCTCAACAAGAATAAAAGAAAAACAAAAGTGAATAAATTTCTGTGTACGCTAGCGCTTTTATTTCGATTATGAATCTTTAACATGGTTTAAAAATTATCCTTTTTTACATTGATCTTAAAGAAAATTAATAAGCATATTTAAAGCCTTCCTGTTGATATCAAATTGACATTAGAAATCAGTTAAATAACCTCCGAGTAATGAAACACTGTTTTCTACTTTCGAATGAATGTCTGTCAATGTGCTGAAGGACTCTAAATCTTGTTTCCTGTATTTGCTTTTCATTGTTGGGAACGAAAACGAACAAGTAGAATACAATCAATAATACTAATGCTAATTCTGTTAAGAGAATAGCCGCTTGTTTGCGATTAAGTGAAAAAAACTTATTCATCGCTATTCAAGTTTATTTAATTACGCTTTCCAAAGATTGTTCCGTGCAGCTCAATTAAAATTCAACTAACTCATCTTGCAAATTTGCATCACCGGCTGTATAACTTACACCATCTATTTTTAACCCTTCAGCATTAAGCAGCGTGATAGTTCCACCTTTGTTACTAAGTTGTGCCCCCCGACCAGTGAGTGTGATTTTTAATGTATCTGCCCCGGGTATAGTTTTAGCGGTTATTGTATCGCGGTTTACATTTTTATCTACAATGCTCCAACCGGTAAGATCAATATCCTGATTACTTTTATTGAGTAAGATGACACTTTCTTTTCCAACGTCATCATCTTCCGGATTTACCATTGCAGCTATAATTCGTATTGGAGTTTCCTGTTCAACAGGTGGCGCTGTAATTGGATCACCTGTTTGATCATCTGTATGAAAACTTTGTACCTGGAATGCAATGAAAATAGCAACCCATTGTTCGCGCGACGGAAAGTAGATCATCAATGCACCATCCTGCCATACGCCATTATCTTTTTTGTATGATCCATCGTTGCCTTGATTCATGTGAATATCATGAATACCGTTCCCTGGAGTAAAATGAAAATATTGATCTGCTGCATTTTCAGGTCCCCACTTATCTCCCCATGCATATACAACAGCACCGTCTTCATCCATTGCCTGTGTGACATAGAAGTCGAGTTTTTCATTGATGTCATTGTCAGCACCAGGACTGTTATATGGAATTGGCTTCAGTTCCTGAACATCAAACATATTGCGACGAATAAAATCAACTGCAAGACCTCCGGGAGCACTTTGTAAATGAGTGTAGCCTGCATTAAGATTTGCAGATTTTATTGCATCAGTAATTTCATGATGATAATCATGATCCATGTAAAAAAGCACTTCAGGTGGACTCACTTGTGATTTTACATTTATTGCAATACGGTATGAGGTACCATCAGCATTAATTAAGATTTGGAAGTGCTCGTTACTGGAAGAAGCCATTATTTTATTAACTGCTTTTCCCTTTAATACTCCATAAGATTGTAGTGGCATAATTCATAAGTTTTTAAATGAAAAGAACAAATATTTTTACAGAATTTATTTCAGGGGTTTGAATTGAGATGTTCTCTAAAATGTTATATATGGTTTGATTAAACTAATCGTTGCAGGACCAATGCCCGGCACATTATCAAGATCGTTAGCAGTTGTAAAATTGCCATGACTTGTTCTAAAATCAATAATGGCCTGCGCTTTTACAGTTCCAATGCCCGGCAATGTTTCCAAATCAGATAATGTAGCTGTATTGACATTAACTGTAGCCGGTATAACGGTACTTTCAATTTTATGCCAATGCCCCAATGAATCCGCTTCAAAATCTACCGTTCCATCCCATCCTGTCGCATAAATTGCTTTTGTAATGGTATAGTCAACAAACTTTTTTTTAGATAACCCGGCTTTTACTTTAATTGCAGGCCGTGTTTCTGATACTGACTGTTGCAGCATGTCTAAAATTCCTTTATTTGGATGTCCATAATCCCAAGCGGTAAATGCCAATTTTCTTGTCGAATCGCCGGAGCCAATTAATGCAATTTCAGGTGTCACCTTATCCAACAGTTCCTGTGTCGTTCCATTTTTCGAACCATGATGCCCGACAACGTACACATCTGCATCAAGTAAAGAAGTGCCACTATACTTTGATACCAGGTCATGAATAGCTACCGTCTCAAGATCACCTGTGATAAGTAGTGATGAAGCTCCATAGTCAATCCGGATCACTAATGAATGATTATTCTCATCAATAAAATCACTGTCAGCCCACCCTGGGTTAATTGTAGAAGTACCCCACAGAATTCTTATCACAGGATCAGTGCCTGAACATGTAACCGGATCAATCATCGCATCTGTTAAACCAGCGCTGCTTATCTCACTAGTAGTTATGGCTTCTAACCCGATATCATTAGATGGATCAGTATCAGCTTCTGAATTCTGTGCATCACGATGTAGTTTTATTTGTCCTGATTTTCCTGAGCCATGCTCTAATCCGTCCGTTACCGCATTCTTAATGGTGTATACAGAATCCAGAATAACTGAAACACCACGCGTGTGATCGATATGTGGATGCGTGAGATACACACATTGAAAAGTATGATTAAGATCAGAACGCTTATCAAAAAAATCATTGAGAAAAGATTTTAAGCTATCTGATGAATGGAAGAGTGGATTTGTTTCTCCACCGGCATCAATCAAAATAGCAGCACATGGGAATTCAACTAATGTTGCACAGCCTTGGCCAACGTTAATGAAGTGTACCCGCATTTGGCCTTTGACAGAAAATATGGAGACAAGCAAAAGAAGTATATATAAATGGGCAATTTTCTTTTTCATGGTATAAAGTATTACTGGTATGAGGGTTAGTATCGTTTGGCTTTCACAAAATTTAGAAATGTTGGTTGCAAAGGCCTAATTCGACTATAAATACGAAATCCAATCTACGTTTTCAATTAATCGTAATAAGTGCAGTTAAGATAAACACTTGTAAGCGCTCTTCAAAAAATTTTTCCCAGGGATCATAGTATTTTCTAGTATACTTTTTTGAATTTTTACACACGAAATACTTATCAACAATTTTTGCCAGTATGGTTTATAGCCAGCTATATCCGCTTATTTTTAGTGTATGACGTTATACCAATTTAAACTGCTTGAACAATCGGAACAATTAGATTTGATCGCACAACAAGCTGTTTATCTCACCGAAAGAATTGATGGTAATTATACCTATAAACTCTATCAACTCGGGATGTTTTACATCGAAGAAGAATGGCATACAAAATTTAATGATAAGCGATCTGTTGTTTCATTCATTTCGGAAGAAAGATTATTACCGTACTTACATGCAATTGATTTATCATCATTACCTGTATCCCTCAAAAGAAATTGATATTGCACAATCAACAACATGAATTACAAAGTGTATTTTGATAATAACAAAGCGATTCGTTGTGAATTGGTAAAAGAGATTAACGATGCTGCTGACTATGCAATCGTTAATAAAATCAAGGTTATTAATTCTCTTGTTGTAAATGCACGCAGTGAAAAAGAAGCGCTTGCAATTGGAGAAAGGCTTGCAGAAAAATTGACAAATTTATAAGCTTCAATTTTATTTATTCAAGGATTTTTTGAAATTACTTGTTATGAGTTGCCTAGTAATTTTTTAAAGCGATTATATTTACTTTATTACGCAAAAACCTCTTGCAGCTTATACAAACAGAAGCACGAGAACTAAGTATTTTGAAACGACCAGGATCCTAATTAAGTGAAAAACAAATTATGAAAGTGCTGAAAAAAGGCTTTCAATATAAAACATTCAATCTTTAAAACTTTGAAACGCAACAGAAGAAACGAATATCATAGGCAAAAAAAAATTGAACGAATTCGAGTAAAATGGAAGGTAAGAAAAAAGGCTAAAAACCGCCTTAAGCATAAACCTTCGATGAGATTTGCACCCAGAGAAAAAAAGAAAATCTTAGGTAATAATAAAAGAAAATTTTATCTTTTGCCTCTACCAGCTACCTTTTCTTTTATCGAAAATGCAACAGACACATTACAGTTCTTTCAAGACCTTAAAAAATTTATAAGAAATAAAATTTCTGTCGTTATTGATTTCACCAATGTTGAAAAAATAACTCCCGATGTTATTTGCTTATTAATGGCCAAAGTTTCGAATCCACGATATATTGAAAAAGCTAAACTATACGTTAACAAGCCGAAGCACAAAGAACTTGATCAATTATTATTAGATTCCGGATTTTATAAACATCTAGGACTTCCAAACTCTGAACCTCAGCAAGGAGCATTGCATACTCGTAAAAATACGAATGTAGAGCCCGTGGTAGCACAATCTGTGAGAAAACTAGCTTCCCTTAAGACGTATAATTGCGACAAATTATTGCAGCCACTTTATAGGACATTGATTGAATGCATGGCAAATACTAAAAAACATGCAGCAGGAAAAATTTCGCATTTGCAGGAAACATGGTGGCTCGCTGTTTACAATAATCCCTTGACGCATGTTACATCGTTCTCTTTTTGTGATACAGGAGTTGGGATATTTAAAAGCAGGAATTGGGAATCATTGGTTAATGTGGCTATAAAAGTTGGATTAACAAGTAGAAAAGAAATACTTTTGAAAATATTAGAAGGTAAATTAACTTCAGGCACCGGTTTGAAAAATAGAGGTAAGGGATTACCGAAAATTTTCTCGGATTACAAAAATAAATCGCTTAATCGGCTTATTATAATAACAAATGACTTATTTGCAGATTTTGATAGTGGCATATTTGTTGACTTGAAAATTCCCTTAAACGGTACCTTTTTATATTGGGAAATCCTTCCAAATTTAAATGATAACATATGAGCGTTGCAATAAAAGAAGAAATGAAAATCTCGATAGCTAGAGATTTTTCTTCTACACCTGGCTCAAGAAATATTTTTGAAGGAGCGTATTCTGGAGAAGAGTTTTTGATAAAAATTTTAGAACCTAAGTTCCAATCTATCTTACAATCTGATAATACAATAGAAATAGATCTGGATGGTACTGAAGGTTTTGCGACATCATTTCTCGAAGAAGCATTTGGTGGCCTAGCAAGAAAATATGATCCAAAATTAGTTTTGGAAAAGTTGTATTTTATTTCAAACGACGAGCCTCTTTTGATCGAGGAAATAAAGTCATACATACAAGATGCAAGACGTAAATGAATTTTTTTAGAAAATACTCGCGTTACATCATTGCTACTTTAATTGGATTTCTGGCAGGCTTTCTACTTCAAAAAATTTTTCATCCTTTTTTTGATGAGAAATTAGACCCCATAGAGCTAGCCGGAATTGTATTGACCATCATACTTGCTTTGTATGTTGAATTTGTCATAAGACCTAGTTTTTCGAACAAGGAAAGTGTAAGGAACGTTATACTCCAACAGGTTACCACAATAAAAGAACAATTGATTGGCATACATCAAGTTTTTATCGCTTCTAGAGAAAAGACACCGTTGCCAGAAAACGAAAAAATGAGGATTGTTAGTTCTTTTAGAACGCTATCTAATGAAATAAACTTTCTAAAAGAAATTATCGAGTACTCAAGAATTGCGCCGACACAAACAAGATTTCAAACAATATTTAAAGAGTATTTAAAGTATAAAAAAAATGTCACTGGATTTCGTTTCGAAGATCCAACCTTCTCTTACGATAGAAAATTTTTTATCAAGATTGACAATAGTCATAAAGAATTCATGAAAACATTGATCCACCTAATAATAGAACTGAATCAAAGCTAAAAATGCTTAAAATAAATCTACCTTTTTAATAATTTTCTAAGTTCGGTGTTTGTTCAATATTCAATTTTCTCTCCCATTCGTTCTCCCTGTTATCTCCAAACATTTTTTCATACACTCTCTTGCATGGAATATGGCCGGTTTCCAAACAAGCTAAAAAAGTATCGTCGTATTTCGGGGTACTCGCAAAAGAAAGTTGCACGTGCACTTGGCTTTGCTGATACCAGTGTTATTTCGAGATGGGAACATGGTGCAGTACTGCCCGGTTTGCAGTATGCATTTAAACTTTCAAAGTTGTATCATACACTGCCGCACGAATTATTTGATCTGCTGTGGAATCAATCTGCAGCAGAGAGCTTGGTATCTATTAATTCATCAACACACGAAGAAGAAATTTATTTATAAGCATGCAGGATTTCTTCAAACCTTCTTAAAGGACAACCGATGTCCTTTTGGTTTTGTTCTTTAGTTACTCAAGAAGCAAATTCTTTTTAGAAAAGTTTTTCTAATTCTTATATACGAACGTACGGTAACGATTAAATAAATAACGTACGACGTTCTTTTACAACTAAAGAACTATTAGCAGGTAACTCTATAAAAAGTTATGTATGACGGGTATGAACCCCATGAAATAAAATTAGCACAAGATATTGCGCATGCACTTCGGGATTATGATTCGATGCCCTATCACTTGCAAAATGCACGAAAGTATAAAGAAGCCTTTTTACTCAAGCAACTGGAAACAGTCTTGGCAATACCACAACATAAAATCAGAAATAGTCGAGCCGCCTACTATGTCTTCCTTATCAGTCAGAAAAGTACGCATGATGACTTTAGGCATTAGTACGAACACACGGCTCGTAGGTGTGGCAATAATCGATAATGGCGAGTTACTAGACTACTTTGTTCGTCTGCATAAATCGTCCTGGTCTCCTTCTAAAGCGACCCAGATCATCACCAGCCTAGAGCCGTGTGTGCGGCAATACTGTATCAAGCAAGTGATTTTGTCAATGCCACCGGCACATTGCCAAACACGTGAGTTTAATGAGCTTATATCGCGTATAAAAGAGTTCTTTGCAGGCAAAGACATTCCGGTTATCAGCGAATCTTCACAGATGCTACAGATCTTTTGCAACGAGCATGGGCGAAAAACAAAAAAGAAGATCATGCGAGCGATTGCAGAGAAGTTTCCTGAACTAAAGATGTTCTATGACAGAGAAATGCGAAATAAGAACAAGTATTACATCAAGCTCTTTGAAGCGGTTGGTATGGCGGCGTTATATTCATAGTACAATCAACCAAGCAACATAATACTTTCAGCATTGACAAAAAATATGCGCTTGCTATACTCAGTATACAAATGCCTTCGGGCTTGCCCTCGAAAGAGGGAGAACAATATGCAATTAAAAGAGGCCTTTAACGGCTTTTTTTATTGTTTCAAATAACGGTTTATCCACTACCCCGATTTTATTGACCAATCGTTTAGTATCTATTAGCCTGAGCTGCGAAATTATGGCGCTTGCATCCTTGCCATCAACAATTCCAAGATGAATGTGATATGGGTTGCTTTTTTGAGAGGTGGTCAGAGGAATAATAAGGCACACCTGTTTGCTGAATCCTTTAAGAATAACCACCGGTCGTTGATATTCTTTGCCAGTCCCGTCTTGTTCAAAACCAATATTAATACCGAGCGTACACCACCATATGTCGCGTGCATGATATCGTTTATATCCTCCAAAGTCATTCAATGCAATTTTTGTTTTATTCCATTGTGCGAATGGCTTTGCCATTGCATCAGTATATCATGCGTAGACCTACGCAAAATAGTGTGTAGCTCTACGCTTTACCTAGCATCAACAAGAAATAGTGTCTCTCTTCTCCGATCACTAGAGAGATAATTCAGCATTGCACTTTAAATATTTAACTTAGGAAAAAATTTGTATGTATGAAAGCTTTGGAGCTGTTGTTAAAGAATCCTCTGTAACATTCAAAGTCTTTTTTCCGGATAATACAATTGATCCAAACCAATACGAGCGAGGTGATCTTCCGCATATCAAGCATTTACGGGTAACCGGCACATTTCAATCGGAAATTAAGGGTGTAAACTGGGACTTTGAACATGCACCAACTCTTACCAAACATGCAGGCAAAAAGGGTTGGATATATGAGCATCATATCACACATCTAAATGATGGGTTTTATGAGTATAAATACTTTGTTGAGTTTGAAAACGGAACTTCCCGTTGGTGCAGTGATCCATGTACCAAGTATGGTGGCTTTGAGAATGAAAATTCGGGGTTTGTCGTTGGAGGGAATAAAGCAGTAGTGAAACCCATAAAAAATAGATTACCCGTTGAAAAGCTAATTATCTATGAAGTCATGTTAGATGACTTCACTCATGAGTATAATACTGATGAGAATTTCAATACCATTAAAGCACCCTTTGATGCGTTTCGGGATAAATTAGATTATGTACAAAGCTTAGGCGTAAATGCGGTAGAGTTTATGCCCTGGACAACCTGGCCGAAGGGCGAATTTAGCTGGGGGTATGATCCTGTTTCTTTTTTCTCGGTTGAATACAATTATTATAACGACGATGCTGCACCACTTGTTAAATTATACCGCTTGCAGCAATTGATTAATGATCTTCATGACCGGGATATTCATGTCATCATGGATGGTGTCTACAATCATGCAAATGATGAAGGTGACCCAAACAAAGGGTTTGCGTACAAGTGGCTCTACCAGGATCCGACTGATTCACCATACATCGGCAGTTTTGGTGGTGGCGGATTTTTTAGTGAGCTTGATTTTGCAAATACCTGCGTTGATGAATTTATCAATGACGTATGCAATTATTGGATTAATGAGTTTGGCATTGATGGGATCAGGTTTGATTATGTTGGTGGTTATTATGTTGCAGACAACCCAGGCCAAGGTATAGGAGAAATTATTAGCGATGTAAAAAAATTCAGCAAGACTAAAAAGTTATCCAACCTAAGTTTACTGCTCGAGCTTTTAACCGATCCGCGGTATGCCGCCATCGCACAAACCAATAATATTGATGCAAGCGGTTGCTGGTTTGATCCGATCATGTGGGAAGCAATTGCTACCACTACCCAAATGCAGACCTCTCTCATGCGCGCATTACATTCCGGAAAAGATTTTACTGCTGGTAAATATCCGGTTACCTATCTGGAAAACCACGATCATTCAACGCTTACCGAGCAATGTGGCGGACGTGAGAAGTGGTGGGTCACCCAACCCATGGTAATTGCCTTATTTACGATTTGCGGTGTGCCGTTTATTCATAACGGACAGGAATTCGGGGAGCAATACTGGATGCCCGAAAAAGATGGTCTCCGGGTGATGTCACGGCCACTTCGATGGGAAAAAAGCACGGATGGCATTGGCACACAACTTTTGTCACTATATAAAAAGCTGATAGCAATTCGCAGGAAATTTCCGGTGCTTTCTAACCCTAACTTTTATCCTGATGTATATGATCTTTCATGGACTTCTTTTAATCCACTCGGATATGGCGTGGATATCTTTAAAGGCATTGTTATTTATCATCGCTGGGGCACTAATGACAATGACGAATTGGAGCGGTTCATTATTGCATTAAACTTCTCAAACAACGACCAAATAATAAATATTCCGTTTCCAGAAAATGGCACATGGCAAAATTTACTGGCGGAAGGTGAAGAGACATTACCTGTTCAAAACTATTGGGCCGAAAACTATTTTTTACATAGCCATTGGGGTGTTATTTACAAAATGATGTGAGACCCATTAGGTTTTATAATGATATACTTTTCGGACATATTCAATTTTTTCCTTTATGCGTACTTTCTATAAGCAAATCTTCTTTTACAACTAAGCAAACAACTTTGTGCAATAGCGTGGATGCAAGACAACGAAAGTGATGAAAGCCAATTATCGAGAAGTTTCCTGAGCTAAAATGTCTTTTATAGAGAAATGCGGAAAGAACAAGTAGTATATCAAGTTTTTTGAAGCGGTTGGGCTAGCAGCGTTGTTTCAGAACTATAGCTTGAAATTAACTTATTTCTTTTTTGGTTGTAAAAAAAACTTTAGTTGTGTATCAACTTGAAATTCGCTTCGATCTGCTTTTTGAAAATTCAATTCAAATTTTTTCTTGCCATCGATAATTGTTGTCTTCAAAAATTTATTTTTATATTTTGGATTTGGATGCATTATAACCTGCACTCGTAAGTTTTCAAAAAGCTTTGTATTCGGGAATGTTATTATTGATTCTATTGCTTTAAATTTAGTGGGTTTATCCTGAATTCGCCTATGGAGATATCCCTCACTTTTATCGATAAGATCAGAGAGATAGTTTTCGATATTTAGTCTCAAAATTATTGTAAAATTATCGACTTTTGGTTCGTTAAATAGCAAGTTTAATCTTACATGACGGCCTTTTTTTATTGCGAAAGAATTTCTGTCTTCAGGAGTTTCTCTGACAAAGAAATCTTTAATTTCTACTTTCCCTATTTTGTCTGTAAATAATTGATAATGATAATGTGTAAGTTTATCAATCGGAGTAATTGAAATTTCTGAATAATAGTCACAGTCTCCCTTTTCATTGAAATCAAGTCTTTGAAATACATCTAATATAGAATTCTTTCTGTTATAATCTTCAAAAAAATAATCTGCAATTCTCTCTAATGGCAGTGAGGATGGTATTAGTTCGAATTCATTTAATAATACTTTATTATTGGTTTTAATCAGCTGCTTAAAATAAGCGGACAAATTTTTCTTTAGATAGTCGCATATCTGTTCAACCTCTGTAAATTCTTTAATTGCATTATTCTTCGATAATCGATTTATAAATGAAATAAATTCGAAAATTGAAATAGCATTTTTGTTATCCTGATCGGAACTAAAAAATGGAAAATCATCGACGCTTTTACCTTGTTTAACTAATTGTTCATATTTATGTCTTGCATCCCACACTTCTTTTTCAACGAAAGTTAGAATTGGTATATCCTTTTCTATAGCCTTAAAGACCTCACATTGTGTTATTGAATACTTATTTTTTTCTTGAAAAAAACTTTTGCTAGTAGATTTATCTTTGATTTTTTCAATATCTATGTCCTTTAAAGCTTCAGACACAGCAACTCCTCCGAAACGAGTTCCAATAAGAACAATTAAAATGTCTGCTTCGTTTTGAACAGAATCTATGCAACTTTCATGTGTATGGAATCCGGGATCATAAAAAATTTCATCCACCTCATGCAAAATTGGTTTGTGCCCTAAATCTTCAATTTGCTTTTTAATAATTTTTCGACGGTCTTTGAAATCATAATAGGTTGAGGATAAAAATATATTAACTTGCTCCATTGGCAATCGAATTAACTGTGAATTTAATAATTGAAGAGGTATTCTTAATAAGAATTTAACGAAGAATTTGATACTGTTATCAACATTTTGCGTAAGTAATTAATTATTAGTATTTTAAGGTTATAAAAATGTTTATTTTTTTATCAGTTGTTTCTTGGTTTTAATGAATATTGGATTTAGGTTTGCGGTTGTTAATCAAAAAGGTTATATTATGATTATGGGTGGCGAAACTCTATAAAATTTTATCTAATTGCTTGGCATAGGCTTACAATAAGTTGTAAGTCATAAATTCGACTCCTTATTTAAAGGCTTATTTGCAATTTAGGTAGTTATGTAATCTTTTTAACTTAATTACGAGCATTATTTTTTTACGCCTCACTATAATTATTTATATCCTCATTTCAGCAAAATTTATTGCCTATTTGAATAAATAGATTATTTGAGGTATCAGATTTAGTTATATCCCCAAATTTCCCTCCCTTATATTAATCCACTTCTCTTTCATACACTGATAGTAAATCAATTCTTTCACAACAAAATTTATCAGTATGAACGAAAACAATCAACCTTCTGAAAAGAAGGATGTGTACACCATTGTCACCGATCAGGTGATGGCACAACTTGAACAAGGTATTATTCCCTGGCGCAGGCCATGGACAGACGGACACATGCCGACAAACCTCATTAGTAAAAGGCCATATCGTGGTATTAACCTGTGGCTTTTAACCATGCTCCACTACGACCAAAATTATTTCCTTACGTACCGACAAATCCAGGAATTAGGAGGAACGGTGAAGCGTGGTGAATCAGGGCATGTCGTGGTCTTCTGGAAAGTGCTCAACACTGAAACCGAAGACCTGCCGGAAGAAGAAACTGCAAAGAAACATGCAGTGCTGCGGTATTATATGGTCTTCAACATTTCACAATGCGAAGGTATTCCTGAAGATAAAGTACCTCCATCTGATGCACAGGAATTTGAACCCTTGCTTGAATGCGAAAGCATCATTCAATCAATGCATAATCCGCCTGCATTGCAATCAAAAGAGAACGAAGCATACTATCATCCAGGTAAAGACTTTATTAATATGCCGAAAGCAAAAGTCTTTAAAACAAAGGAAGAATATTATGCCGTACTCTTTCATGAATTAATCCACAGTACCGGTCATGAATCGCGATTAAAACGCGAAGGAGTGCAACAGATGACACCCTTTGGCTCAACCGTGTATTCAACCGAAGAACTGATTGCAGAAATTGGCTCCTGTTATTTAACACATGTTGCAGGTATTGCACCGAAGCCGCTGGTGAATAGTGTTGCGTATATCCAAGGCTGGCTTGAGAAGCTTCAGAATAACAAACGCATACTAATCTATGCAGCTTCCCAAGCACAGAAGGCAGCGGATTATATCTTGATTACACCCACCGAACAAACAACAGTGGTTGGCATCGAAACAGAAGAGTTGGTTAGTGAGTAGTTATATAAGGTGGTTACATGGTAACCGCCTTTTTTTAATATATTATTTCTTATCAAATTCCTTCTGGCGAATTGTGGTTATTCTTTTTTGTTTGTCAATGAAGCAATCACTTCTTTCAAACTGTGAATAATATCCTTTAGATTTCCTATCTCCGAATCTTTTGATGCAATTAATTTTTCAAACAATTCCTTTTGGTCTGCATAAAAATGTTCTATGTGTCCTTGTGCTCCCTGGTTCGATGCATTGTTGAGAATGACAATTGGCTCATTGCTGATGATATCAGCGACTGTTACTCCTAGTTCTTGTGCAAGTTTTTCTAATAATTCTTGCGTCGCCTTTTGTTTATTGCCTTCAATTTTTGAATAGGTTGCTTGGGTAATATTTAAGCGATCAGCCATATACTCCTGAGAAAATCCTCGCATCATCCGAAAGGCTTTGATCTTAGCTCCGTGCATAAGCTTCTTTTCCATAAAAGTAGTTGGTTGGAATAATTTATATGGTTTTGGAATAAAGTATTTTTTATTCGAATAGAATATTCCTGTTTCTTTTCAAAACTTCGATATTCATTCCTACTCAATCAAAACACATAGATATGAAAAGAATCTTACTTTTCTTGCTTGCTGCTTATCTCATTAGTTGTTCAGCATCAAAATCAACCGTTACTTCTAATCAACGTATCCCCGCTAAGTTCGATTACAGTCCACCGTCTCGCACCCAATCTGGCACAACTAATATCACCATTGCACTAGTACGCCCAAAGTTTGTTGGCGAAAACCCTGAGTACTATGTACCGCCCTTTAATGAAATGGCGTCAAGTATGGCAAACGATTTCCAGGAACTCTTAACGGCAAAAGGCTTTACGATTCGTGGGCCATTTGGTTCTCATGATGAAATGGTTTATAACGATAAACTCAATTCTAATTTTGACCTGGAAGTAAGTATAGATTTAAATCCAGAATACAATCGTCACTATAGTACAGTGCCTAATTGGGCATTAACGGGTCAACCGTTATATAAAACAACAGGTGAGGTAACCCTCGGTGGAAGTTTGGTTATTAAAGCCCGTTCACCACAACATAACGAGCTTCTTTGGACAAAAAACATAGCACTTGATAGAAGCACATTCACGTACGTTGGGTCTTCAAAGTGGAATAACCCACCAAGTCTTGCTGATGAACTCAAACAAGATAATGTTGTCTATAACACTATCGCTCGTGAACTTGAAAAATATTATACCCAAGCAATGAATTTGTCCTGGCAACAAATTGATCCTGATGAAATGAAAGGTATTGCAACCGAAGCGAAGAAGGCGGATAATAAATAAGTTTGAAAAATTAGAAATGATTATATAGTATTTACTTCAAACGTCAGATTAGAACAAAAAATGCTACAAACATAAACGAACACTTTATGATCGTAATTGATTTACTTGTATTGGTCGATTTGTGTGACCGATATGTGACCAAACAAAAAGCGATTACAACTTTTCTGTTATAATCGCTTCATTTTGATTGTGGTGTGGGGCGGGATCGAACCGCCGACACAAGGATTTTCAGTCCTTTGCTCTACCGACTGAGCTACCGCACCAATGGGCTGCAAATATAGAGGCTTTTTGTAAATCTGTTTATTAGAAAATACTATTTTATAATTTGTATGTTGTCTTCACTCAATAAAGGCAGGTTTTTAAAACGAAGTATAATATTGGCCACAACAATTACATCCTTTTCGCAATAAGTTGAAATGCGGTTTAGATCTTTTTCATCATAATAAACATTTCTTACTTTACTACCATCCATATCGCCTTTTGAAGTAGGTACATTTAATATGTTTGCTAATAAGTTAAGTGAAATATAATTTTTATAATCACCAAACTTCCACCACTGCAGGGTATCTACCATATCTATTTCCCAGGGCTTAGCACCATGCAATTGCAAGTAAGAAGGAAGTTCAATACTATTTATCAGTAAACGCCGGCATATGTAAGGAACATCAAATTCTCTTATGTTATGGCCTGCAAACTGAAAGCGGTTGTGCGCTTTGCAAAATGAATTTGTTATTTGCAAAAAATTGTGCAAAATTTCTTTCTCCTCTTCACAGCAAATACTTTTAACTTTAAAGCAAATATTTTTGTTTACATCTTCATAAAAATAGCCTGCTGATATGCAAACAATTTTTCCAAATTCAGCCATTATTCCTGCTCTTAGCAAATAGCTGTCCTCCAGTGTAAGATTTTCTGGCACGGTTTTGGAAATTTTGTCCGCCCAAAGTATTTTAATATCATCAGGAACAATTTCGAACCTGTGGTAGCAGGGAACCGTTTCTATGTCAATTAAAAGAAGATTGAATAAGGAAAAAGGTATGTTCAAACGATTGTTTTTTCAATATTAAGAAATAGTTTACAAATAAACTTCCAATATATGAGTTACAGTAATTATCCGTCATCTACTTCAAATCAGCCGGCAGAACCGCCGAAAGATAACCGGAAATTAATTTATGGTATTTTAATAGCCGCCCTTGTAGGTACATGGGGTTATATTATTTATGATAAAAATAAATCCGGCGAAAAAAT
>Ga0206932_1029_pt1 | contig 36200 bp, 33 predicted proteins | sample Alteio_BWOrgHeat_18_FD_153244 | JGI IMG/M metagenome (GOLD analysis project Ga0206932, IMG submission 153244) | Enriched cells from forest soil in Barre Woods Harvard Forest LTER site, Petersham, Massachusetts, United States -... | ecosystem: Environmental > Terrestrial > Soil > Temperate forest >...
AGGATTTTTATTTGCTGCGCCTGGCTAAGAAACAGAAATAAGAGAAAGGAAGTAAGAAGTACAATGCGTTTCATTTGCGCAAATTTATTATGATTAGTTTGATAGAATTAAACTTATAAACATAAGTGCATTATTAAAAATGCTGTTTTTTGAAAATCTTAAATTGCTTTGATTCAGGTAATATTATTTTTGCCCACATCTTTCAATTACTTATTGACTAAATGACTTTTAAGAATGGCTGAAATAAATTTTGAGTATAACGAGGAAAGTATCCGCAGTCTCGACTGGCGTGAACACATTCGTTTACGACCGGGCATGTACATTGGAAAACTGGGTGATGGTTCGTCACCGGATGATGGTATTTATGTTTTATTAAAAGAAGTGGTTGATAACTGCATTGATGAACATACAATGGGTTATGGTAAGCATGTTGATATTATTATTGCTGATAAAACTGTTACCGTTCGCGATTATGGCCGCGGTATTCCATTAGGCAAAGTGATTGATGTGGTGAGCAAGATTAACACCGGCGCGAAGTATGACAGCAAAGCATTTCAAAAAAGCGTTGGCCTAAATGGCGTTGGTACAAAAGCAGTAAATGCGTTAAGTAATTATTTCAAGGTAGATAGTTTTCGCGAAGGCAAAGTAAAAACAGCTGAGTTTGCAAAAGGGATTTTGACAAAAGAATATAAAGAAACAAAAAGCACAGAAGAAAACGGAACGCTTATAACATTTGTTCCTGATGAAACAGTGTTTAAAAACTTTCATTACATACATGAATATTTAGACAATCAACTTTGGAATTATTGCTACCTGAATGCAGGTTTGGTGATTAATTTAAATGGCAAACGTTATGTAAGTAAAAATGGTTTGCTTGACCTGTTGCAACGCAAAACCAATCCTGATGAACTACGCTATAATATTATTCATTTGAAAGGAGAAGATATTGAAATTGCTTTATCGCACAACAGCGATTATGGTGAGGATATTTTTTCGTTTGTTAATGGACAATATACAACGCAGGGCGGCACACATCAGCAGGCATTTCGTGAAGCGTATGTAAAAACAATACGTGATTTTTTTAAGAAAGATTATGAAGCCGCTGATATTCGTCAAAGTATTGTTGCAGCTATTTCTGTCCGAGTGCAGGAGCCTGTTTTTGAAAGCCAGACCAAAACAAAACTCGGTTCGCAAATTGTGTTTGAAGGTGGTCCGAGTATGAAGAATTTTATACAGGATTTTTTATCAAAAGAGCTGGATAATTTTTTGCATCGTAACACACAAATTGCTGAAGCATTAAAGAAACGTATTGAACAAAGTGAGCGCGAACGCAAAGAATTAGCCGGCATTAAAAAGCTTGCAAATGAACGTGCTAAAAAAGCAAATCTTCATAACAAAAAATTGCGTGATTGCCATGTGCATTTAAATGATGAGCCACCAACAAAAAATAAAGAAGCATTCATTGCTTTACAAAATAATTCAACCATATTTATAACTGAAGGTGACAGTGCCAGTGGTTCCATAACAAAAGCAAGAAACGTTGAAACACAGGCTGTGTTTAGCCTGCGTGGCAAGCCATTAAATTGTTTCGGCCTGACAAAAAAAATTGTATATGAAAATGAAGAGTTCAATTTATTGCAACATGCATTGAATATTGAAGATGGATTGGAAGGTTTGCGTTATAATAATGTAGTAATTGCAACCGATGCAGACGTTGATGGTATGCATATTCGCTTACTCATCATGACTTTCTTTTTGCAGTTCTTTCCTGATCTTGTAAAGAAAGATCATATACATATTTTAGAAACGCCTTTGTTTCGTGTGCGTGATAAAAAAGAAACCATTTATTGTTATGATGAAACTGAAAAACAGGCAGCCATAAAAAAACTGGGTGGCAAACCGGAGATAACACGTTTTAAAGGTTTAGGCGAAATATCACCAGGAGAATTTGAACGGTTTATCGCAGAAGATATGCGCCTGCAACCTGTGATTCTTGAACAGGGAGATCATATCCAGGATTTGCTTTCTTACTTCATGGGAAAGAATACGCAGGAAAGACAGGAATTTATTATTGATAATTTGCGAGTGGAGTTGGATTTGGTTGAAGGGTAAATATTGATATTTTTCAAAAATCAATAGCCAATTCTTAATTACTAATTTTTAATTATTAATTTATAATGTTACACATAGTTTTTCAACAATCAGATGTTGATACATTGAAAGAAGCAATTGCATTAGATTCGTCATTGCAGGGTGAGATCATAGAAATAAAAGATGAACTTGCTGTTGGACCAATCGCTGATATTTATGAAACAGAAGGCTATCAGGCAAGAAGAGACTGGTGGAAAAAAGTTTTGGAACATTCACCGTATGTTGAACAATTAGATATAATTGATGATAAACTTGCTTTTCATCAATTAAAAGAAAGTTTGGATGCAGATTTTAATGAACAGGTATGGATTTGGGTTGCACCGAATCAACATGATGTTTGCGGTTATTATTGGCTGATTAGTCAATTAAAAGAATATGAAAGCAGGATTTATATTCTTTCATTAAACAATCTTCCATTCATCAGCGAAAAAGGAAATATTTTTTATCCAAGAGATCTGTTTGAAATTCCGCCTAAAGAATTTATTAAAGCGAAAAAATTAGCAAGGCCGATAACTACCAGCGAGTTTGAAATTGATGGTGATGAATGGAAAAAATTATGCAGTGAAAATGGTATTGTAAGAGTGTTAGAAGGTGGCAAAAAAATTCTTAGCAAAGAATCTTCTTATTATGATGATGATATTCTTGCAGCTCTTACTAAAGAACCGCAAAAACTACATAAAGTTTTTTCAACATTGTTTGGTAAGATGAAACTTCATACCGGTGATGTATTTCTTGTTTGGAGAATGAAAGAATTAATAAATGAAGGCAAGATCGAAATTGCAGGCGATTGGTATAATGGATGGAAAGATATTGTATTAAAAAAACCAGGTGCGACAGAAGAAGAAAAACCTGAATTAGATATAACTGTATAGAATGAAACAACTCATCAGGCTTGAAGAAGCAGCTATGTTTTTGTTTGGTATTTTTTTGTTTAATCAACTATCGTTTATATGGTGCTTGTTTCCTGCATTAATTCTGTTGCCGGATATCAGTATGATTGGTTATGCCGCGGGCAATAAAACTGGTGCAATTGTATATAATATCGTTCATCATAAAGCCATTGCTTTGATTGTGTATGTTGTTGGATTTTATTTATACAATGAAACCATTATGCTTACAGGAATTATTTTGTTTAGCCATTCATCAATGGATAGATTGTTTGGTTATGGATTGAAATATTTTACAGGATTTTCTTTTACACATTTAGGAAAGATTGGAAAAGAAGCGAAAGCTTGATTTAATTGCTGAATAGAATGCATGCGGTACAAGGGAGTGACACAACGAAGTTTGATGCTTGTGCCGCAGTTAAGTACATAAAATAAAATGGCAGATCAAAAAAATATTACTGAAAGTGAAAGCGGCGTACAGGGACAATATAAAACATGGTTTCTTGATTATGCCTCGTATGTAATTCTCGAACGCGCTGTACCTGCTGTTGAAGATGGATTAAAGCCGGTGCAGCGACGCATTCTGCATGCCATGAAAGAAATGGATGATGGCCGCTTTAATAAAGTAGCGAACATTATCGGGCAAAGCATGCAATATCATCCGCATGGAGATGCAAGCATTGGTGATGCATTGGTAAACATGGGCCAGAAAGAATTGTTGATAGATACACAAGGTAACTGGGGCGATGTAAGAACGGGTGATGATGCAGCAGCACCAAGATATATTGAAGCGCGTTTATCAAAGTTTGCGCTGGAAGTTGCGTTTAATGCAAAAACAACAGAATGGCAATTGAGTTATGATGGAAGAAAACAGGAACCGGTTACATTGCCGATGAAATTTCCCTTGTTGCTTGTACACGGTGCAGAAGGAATTGCAGTTGGTTTATCGACAAAAATTCTTCCGCATAATTTTATTGAAGTATGCGAAGCAGCCATAAAATATTTACGCGGCAAAAAATTTGAACTGCTTCCTGATTTTTTAACCGGGGGCATGATGGATGCTACCAGTTATACTGAGGGTAAACGCGGTGGCAAAATAAGAGTGCGTGCAGCTATTGAAGAAGTTGATAAGAAAACGTTGATCATAAAAAATATTCCTTACGGCATTACGGCTTCTACGCTGATGGATTCGATTGTAAAGGCAAATGACCAGGGAAAGATCAAAATAAAAAAAGTTACAGATGCCATTGCAAAAAATGTTGAAATTATTATTGAGCTCGCTGCGGGGATTTCACCTGATATAACGATAGATGCATTGTATGCTTTTACTGATTGCGAGTTAAGTATTTCTCCAAATGCCTGCGTTATTGTTGATCAAAAACCGAGGTTTCTCGGTGTGCAGGAACTGCTTAAATTATCTGTAGATAAAACAAAAGATTTATTACAGCGTGAGCTTGAAATAAAGTTGAGTGAGTTGGAAGATAAATGGCATTATACGTCACTTGAAAAAATATTCTTTGAAGAAAAAATTTATAAAGAGCTTGAAAAAAAACATGAAACCTGGGAGAAAGTAATTGCTGCAATTGATAAAGCATTTGCTCCTTTTAAAAACCAATTGAAACGAGAGATAGCAAGAGAAGATATTTTAAAGCTGACTGAAAAACCGGTGCGCAGAATTTATAAGCTTGATATTGATGAACTGAATGATCAAATAAAAAATATTGAAGCTGATATAAAACAGGTAAAATACGATTTAAATAATCTTACAGATTTTTCTGTTGCTTATTTTGAAAACCTGTTAAAGAAATATGGCAAAGGAAGAGAACGCAAAACGGAAATAAAATTATTCGATACAATACAAGCCAAACAGGTTGCAATTGCTAACACAAAATTATATATTAACCGCAGTGAAGGGTTTATTGGAACTGGTTTGAAGAAAGATGAATTTTTAGCCGATTGTTCTGAGTTTGATGACATCATTGCGTTTACCAAACGCGGCATTATGAAAGTGATAAAAGTTGCTGATAAAACTTTTATAGGTAAAGATATTTTACACGCTGCTGTGTTTATGAAAAATGATGAACGCACAACCTATAATATGATTTACAGTGATGGTGATTCGGGAACCAGTTATGCAAAGCGTTTTAATGTTACCGGTGTTACAAGAGATAAAGAATATGATTTGACGAAAGGCAATGATAAAAGTAAAGTGCAATATTTATCAGTGAATGCAAACGGAGAAGCAGAGGTTGTAAAAATAACTTTAAGCCCAAATTGTTCTGCACGCATAAAAGAATTTGATTTTTATTTTGAAACGCTGGATATAAAAGGGCGCAGCAGCATGGGAAACCAGGTTACAAAATATCCTGTTCGTACGGTTAAGTTTAAAGAAAAAGGGACTGCTACTTTGGCCGGCAGAAAGCTATGGTTTGATAATGTATATGGCAGATTAAATGGTGATGGAAAAGGTATTTTATTAGGAAGCTTTGAAGCAGAAGATAAAATTCTTGTTATTTATAAAGATGGAAGCTATGAACTGACTGATCTTGAATTAACACAACGCTTTGAACCTGATAAAATATTATTACTTGAAAAATTCAATCCTGAAAAAATTATAACCGCCGTGTATGCTGATGTTGATAAGAAGCAGTATTTCGTAAAACGTTTTAAGATTGAAACCACAAGCCTGCACAACAAATTTTTCTTCATTAAAGAAGATAAAAATATTGTTTTGGAAACTATTACTACAACACAGGATCCTGTTTTGTATTTCGAAAAAGGCCGTGGTGCGCAGATTCAAAAAATAAAATATAAGATTGGAAAAAATATTGAAGTTACCGGCTGGAAATCTGTAGGAACAAGATTTGAAGATTACAGTAAATCTGTAAAAATGCATTGGGTAGATAATAATACAAACACACAACAAACATTGTTTGAATAGTATCAGGGCAAATGTTGAAGTTTAAAACCTTTTTCATGAACCACATCAAACTCATCATCACCCGTAATCAACGTAGCTTTTCTTTTTATAGTGAGTGCTGCAGCAAAGGCGTCAGCATAAGAAATAGAATATTTTGCTTTAAGTTTTGCAGCACTTAAAGTAAAATCCAAATCAGCATCTATAATATGAATTGGAAATTGCATCAGTCCTTTCCATGCAAGTGCAGCTTTTTCAGCGCCTTCTTTTCTATGTGTAATATAAAACACTTCTCCTGCGTTTATGCAAGTCATGTGTAATTCGTGCCTATTTAAAGACGCTTCATGCAGCAGTTGTTTTACCTTTTCGGCGCCGATTTCATTTCTGAAAAAAGCAAGCATGGCATAACTGTCTAAAACAAAATGCGCCATATTATTTTGCTTTTTTATTAGGTTTAGACAGCGGTTTCATTTTACGTTCTTCCATCTGTTTCTCCTCTTTTTTATATTGTTTTATCTCACCTTTTAAATTACCATCAGGCTTAAGAATGCCCATAAAAGAATTGAAATAATCTTCATTCATCGGCCGAATAACAACACCTCGCTCTGTTTCTTCAAAAATTACTTTAATACCGGATTTAATTCCATATTTAGTTCTTAATCTTTTTGGTATAAGTAATTGGCCTTTGGAAGTTAAAACTGAAGTTTCCATACAAGATAATTTGTAAAACAAATATAGTAAAGTAACACAAAATAAAAAAGTATTACATTAAGGAGCGGAGGTTATTCTATTGCATTTACAAACTTCCCGATTTAGGCAGCCTCTATCCAGATTTTATTTATAAATTTCTACCTTACTTTCCCCATCTGATTTTATATAGCCGCGATACATTCCATCAGTATCAAAGCTCATAGTAAAATTTCCATCTTTGTCTACTGCAATCAGCCCGCCATCCCCGCCTAATGAAGGAAGTTTTTTCATGATCATTTCATCTGCCGCATCTTTTACGCTTTCATGCGCAAACTCCATCCTGTCGCTTACAGTTTTTGCCATACTCAATCTTATAAAATATTCTCCCCAACCTGTACAACTAACGGCGCAGGTATTATTATCGGCGTAAGTGCCGGCGCCGATTATTGGTGAGTCTCCAATTCTTCCATAACGTTTGTCTGTCATGCCGCCCGTACTTGTTGCAGCAGCAAGATTGCCATACATATCCAATGCAACTGCACCAACTGTTCCATATTTATAATCGTGGTTATCCGGTTGTTTTAAGAATGCTTTTGTTGAATCCTTATGCAATGCTTTTAATGAGTCTTCTCTTTTTGCATCAAGTAAATCATTCCATCGTTGCGTAGTAAAAAAATAAGATGGATCAACTACAGTGCAACCGTTTTGCGCAGCAAATAATTCTGCACCCTTTCCTGCCATCATCACATGCTCACTTTTATCCATTACTGCCCTTGCTGCTGTAATAGGATTTTTAATATTGGTAACTCCTGCAACAGCACCTGCCTTTAAGGTTTTCCCATCCATAATTGATGCATCCAATTCGTTCTTTCCTTCATTTGTAAATACTGCGCCTTTGCCTGCATTAAATAAAGAATCATTTTCCAAAACCATAATTGTAGCTTCAACTGCATCTAATGCAGTGCCGCCTTGTTTCAAAATCTTACTGCCTGCATCTAACGCATTTTGTAAACCTTGTTTATATAAAGCTTCTTTTTCGGGGGTCATCTGGCTTTTCAAAATTGTTCCGGCGCCGCCATGTATCACTAAAATATATTTACTGTTTGTTTGAGCTGTTAGGGCTGTTGCAAAAGCAAATGCAACCAGCATAAGAAAGAATTTTTTCATGCAGGCAAATTATAGATTTTAATCAATATGAAGTTAAATGCAACCCTGTTGAGTTTATATTTTTTATGAAGAAAACGAGCTATAGTAATTTTGCACTAAATAAGTTTTTTTTGTAAATTGATAGTATGCATACAGTGAATTTGAAGGTAAAAGGCATGAGTTGCGCCAACTGCGCTCTATCTATAAATAAATATTTGCACGGGCAAGGGTTGAAAAATGTGAAAGTGAATTTTATGGGCGGCGATGTAAGCTTTGACAATGATGAAAATCTATCTTCAGAAAAAATCAAAAAGGGAATTAAACACCTGGGTTATGAGGTTATTTCTGCAAATGGGAACAGTGATAATTATATTCATGAAGAATCGAAAAAGTTCTTACATAATAATTTTCAACGCTTCATTTTCTGCCTTGTATTTGCAGCGCCGCTCTTCCTGCATATGCTTGGCCTGCATTTGATGTTTTTAATGAATGCTTATGTACAACTTGTTTTAACTGCGCCTGTTTTTATTGTGGGAATGATGTATTTCGGCAAAAGCGGCATCAACAGTTTACGCAGCGGCATTCCGAATATGGATGTGCTTGTAACACTTGGCTCCCTTGCATCATTTTGTTACAGTTTATACGGAACGCTGACTAACGAGCCCGACCAATTTATGTTTTATGAAACAACTGCCACCATCATCACTTTAGTTTTTATGGGTAATTGGTTAGAAGATAAATCAATTGAAACAACACAATCAGCTTTAAAAAAATTAGCCGTTAAACAAAAAACCATGGCAAATAAAATTGTGTATGATGAAAAGCATCAGGAACAGATTGCAGTGGTTGAAAGCACAACATTAAAATTGGGCAACCTGATATTAATAAAAAGCGGCGAGCCTGTACCAATGGATTGCAAAATTATTTGGGGTGAAGCAAGCGTGAATGAATCTTTACTTACCGGAGAAAGCGCACCAGTTGATAAGATTGCAAACGATAAATTAATCGGGGGCAGCATTGTAGAAAACGGAACGGTAAAGGCACGTGTAACGGCCGTTGGTGAAGACACTGTTTTAAGCCATATTTTAAAGTTGGTAAAAGATGCACAAACAGAAAAGCCGCCGGTGCAGCAGCTTGCAGATAAAATAAGTGCGGTGTTTGTGCCCACAGTTATAGGCATTGCTGTAATAACGTTTCTTGCCAATTATTTTTTTACTGATCTGCATTTTAGCGGAAGTTTATTAAGAAGCATTGCCGTAATGGTAATTGCCTGCCCATGTGCAATGGGTTTGGCAACACCTGCAGCTATTGCAGTGGGTTTAGGCAGAGCGGCACGTAACGGCGTTTTATTTAAAAATGCAAAAAGCCTGGAAGTTTTTAAAAATATTCAACAGGTTGTGTTTGATAAAACCGGCACTTTAACAACCGGCAAATTCAGTATAAATAATTTTAAATTTTTTATTAATGAAGAAGAAGCAAAATGCATTGCTTATTCATTGGAGAAATTTTCCAATCATCCAATTGCAAAAAGCATAAGTGAAGAATGGAAAGCAAACAACGAATTAAAATGGAACAATATTGAAGAGGTTAAAGGCCTTGGCATGAAAGCAAGTGATGCAGAAGGCAACAGTTATATTGCAGGTTCATACAGTGCAGCAAAAAATTTAACTGATGATGCATCGCACAATGTTTATATAGTTCGCAATAATGAATTGATTGGATGGATTGATGTAGCGGATAAAATTCGTGATGAAGCAAAAGATGTTATTGCCTTATTACATTCAAAAAATATAAAAACAATTTTATTAAGCGGCGACAGGAAAGAAAAATGTGAAGCTGTTGCAAAAAAACTTGGCATTGATGAAGTAATTGCAGAACAAACACCTCAGCAAAAATCTGACTGGGTTGCAAAGCTTAATGCTCTTGCGCCAACTGCAATGGTTGGCGATGGAATTAATGATGCACCGGCCCTGGCAAAAGCATCTGTTGGCATTTCTTTAAGTGATGCATCGCATATTGCTGTGCAAAGCGCACAGGTTGTATTAATGAATAATGGCCTGAAAAACCTGCCTTTGTCATTAGGTTTAGGCAAGCATACATTCATTACCATAAAGCAAAATTTATTCTGGGCATTTTTGTATAACATCATTGCTATTCCGGTTGCTGCTTTTGGATTTTTAACGCCAACGTTTGGGGCACTGGTAATGGGCTTGAGTGATGTGGTGCTTGCGGTTAATTCGGTAAGATTGAACTGGAAAAAAGTTGTTTGAATTATTTTACCGGCTGCAGTATTTCAATTAAGCACAATTGTGTCACTCCCTTGTACTGCATATATTTGGGCAGCAAATGCCCACGCCTTTATCAATACTTCAACAATATTGGAGTTACCAATCTTTTCGCCCGCAGCAGCAGGCGATTATTCAATCTGTTTTAGATGAAAAAGATACTGTTGCTTTATTACCAACCGGCGGCGGTAAATCTGTTTGTTACCAGGTTCCTGCATTAATGAACGATGGATTATGTCTTGTTATTAGTCCATTAATTGCATTAATAAAAGACCAGGTTTCCAATCTTGAAAAAAGAAATATAGCATCACTTTCATTGCACAGCGGGCAAACATTTTATGAAGTAAAGCAAACCTTACAAAATGCTTTGCATGGCAACTATAAATTTTTATATGTTTCACCGGAACGTTTGCAAAGCAGGATGTTCAAAGAATATGCTTCAGCATTGAACATCAATTTAATTGCGGTTGATGAAGCGCATTGCATGTCGCAATGGGGTTACGATTTCCGGCCATCTTATTTGCAAATTGCTGAGCTTAGAAATATTGTTGATGCGCCATTACTTGCTTTAACTGCATCTGCAACGCCATTGGTTTTAGATGATATAAAAGATAAGCTGAAATTAAAAGATGCAGTTGTATTTCGCCAATCGTTTCAGCGCGAAAATTTATCGTACTCTGTTTTTAAAATTGATAGCAAAATAAATAAGGCTATAGAAATTTTAAGTAATGTAAAAGGCAGCGGCATTATCTATTGTAAAAGCCGGAAGCTTAAAAAAAAAATTGCCGAGCTTTTGAAACTTCAACACATAAATGCAGATTTTTATCATGCAGGATTAACGCATGAAATGCGCAGTAAAAAACAGGAAGCCTGGCTGAATAATGAAATAAGAATAATGGTTTGTACCAGCGCATTTGGAATGGGCATTGATAAACCTGATGTGAGAACCGTAATTCATTATGATGTGCCGGAATGTTTGGAAAGTTATTACCAGGAAGCCGGCCGTGCAGGAAGAGATGAAAAAAAATCTTATGCTGTTCTACTGTATAATTCAACAGATGAAAACGAGCTGAAAAATTTACCGGCGCTCCGTTTTCCACCGATAAAAGAAATAAAAAAAATTTATCAAAGCCTGGTTGATTACCTGCAAATACCTGTTGGCATTGGTGAAGGAAATTATTATGATTTTAACCTGAATGAGTTTATTAAAAATTTTAACCTTGATGTTTTTACAGTAATAAGCACTTTAAAAATGCTGGAGCAGGAAAGTTATATCAGTTTTAATGAAACTGTTTTTTTGCCTTCCACAGCTTGTTTTGTTACAACAAAAGAATTATTGCTTGCCTTTGAACAATCGCATTCGCTGCTTGAGCCTGTTATAAAATGTTTGCTGAGGACGTATGAAGGTATTTATGATAACAAAATTTCCATCAATGAGAAATTGATCAGCCGGCTTGTAAAAATACCTGTTGAAGAAATAAAGCAAATGCTTCTTCAATTGCAATTATTTAATGTAATTGATTATGCGCCACAGAAAGAAACACCGCAGATTTATTTTATTACCAATCGTGCGTCAGCAGAATATCTAACCATAAATTATGAAAGATATAAGCAATGTAAAAACGAATTTGAAAAACGCATTGAAACAATGCTGGCTTATTTAAATGCTTCAATCGTTTGTCGAAGTAAGTTTATAGGGAATTATTTTGGAGATAATGAAATTACAGATTGCGGCATTTGCGATAATTGTTTAAAAAGAAAATCAATTTCTGTTTCGGAAGAAGAATTTATAACAATTAAAGAACGTATTTTAAATATGCTTGCTGATGAAAATGTAAGTGTGCAAAATATATTGCATTCATGCAGGCATATTAAAAAAGAAAAATTATGGCAAGTGCTTAACTACTTACAAAGTGAAAAAATAATTAAGATTGAAACTGATGGAAGCGTTTATAAATTGAAACCTTAGCTGCCATGAAAAACCTACGTACAAGTGTGCGACGCAAGGAACGATGCCACGAAGAACCGATGATGGTCACAAAAAAAAATCAGTTTACAATTAAAACAGGCAATGGTAATTTATGCCGAACCTGGTTAACCGTTTCTCCATATACAATATCTTTTATGCCCGTATGCCTATGCGCGCCCATAATCAAAATATCTGCTTTAAAATCTTTTACAATGCGTACAATTTCACTTACACGATGCTGATAACCCAATTGTGTTTCTGCGTTATAACCGAGTTGCTTTAATTGCGCCGCAAGTGCATGCAGCCGCCCTTCGTCTGTTCTTGTTTCTTCATCATCAGTTGAGGTGCCGGAAAATATTGCAGCAGCGGTTTCCACTACATGCAACAATAAATAAGTTGAATCTTTTGTACCCTGGTTTATTGCATGTGCAATTAATTTTTCGTCAAGACTTTTAAAATCGAGCGCTACTGCAATTCTTTTAAAAGCATTTACAGAAAGATTCAGCAACTGAGGTGTTGCGCCATGCATACTTTCTGCAGCACGGTCTTTTTTTCTTTTTGAATATAATGGATAAAATGTCATTAAAATAAATAACCAGGCAAACGCAAGCGCAGCAATTATAATTATAATCTTTAAAAAGAGATGCCCATCTTCAGATAAAACATTCATCATTGCACTTACTACAAGCCTTACATTTAAGCATATTAAAATTAAGGCCACCAGCCATGAAATAATTTTTGTTGGTATGCGGATAGCAAAGTTTCCCATCGTTTTTTTATCGCTTACAAAATGTATTAAAGGAATAACGGCAAAGCCAAGCTGAAGGCTAAGTAATACCTGGCTAAACACGAGCAATGCATCCACTTTTGATTCGCCATAAATTAAAATAACAATTACTGCAGGAATGATAGCGAGCAAACGTGTAAGTAATCTTCTCAACCATGGATTAATACGCAAATGAAGATAACCTTCCATAACAACCTGGCCTGCGAGTGTGCCGGTAACTGTTGAACTTTGTCCTGAAGCAATTAACGCAACAGCAAATAAAATGGGCGCTAATGAAGTTCCAAGCATGGGCTGTAACAAACGATGAGCATCTTCAATTTTTGCTACAGATGAATGCCCGCTAAAATAAAATACAGATGCTGCAAGAATCAATATGCCTGCATTAACAAAGAATGCTGCATTTAATGCAACGGTGCTGTCAATCAAATTATATTTTATTGCTTTTTTTATACCCGGTTCGGTATTCCTGATCTTTCTCGTTTGTACCAGCGCCGAATGCAAATACAGGTTATGCGGCATTACCGTTGCGCCAATAATTCCCACAGCTATATATAAAGCTTCATTGTTTAAAGAAGAGGGAACGAAACCTTCTAAAATTCCTATTGCATGAGGTGGCTTCGCCAGGAAAATTTCAATAATAAAGGATAGCCCGATAATTAACACCAATGCTATAATAAATGCTTCCATCGTGCGCATACCTTTTTTCTGCAAATAAAAAAGCAGGAATGTATCAAGCACTGTAAAAGATACGCCATACACTAATGGCAAACCAGTAAGTAATTGAATGCCCAATGCCATGCCTAAAACTTCAGCAAGATCGCAGGCAGCAATTGCAATTTCTGCAAGTACATATAAACAAAAATTTGTTACGGGCGGATAGGCTTCGCGGTTTGCCTGTGCCAGGTCTTTTCTTCTTACAATGCCCAGCCTTGCACTTAAGCTTTGTAAGAGTAAAGCCATAAGATTGCTCATAAGCAAAACCCAAATAAGGGTGTATCCGAATTTCGCGCCGCCCTGGAGATCCGTTGCCCAATTTCCCGGGTCCATATAGCCAACGCTTATTAAATAAGCCGGACCTAAAAACGCGAATATTTTTTTCCAGCCCTTGCCTTGTTTTGTTGCATCAATTGTTTCATGCACATTGCTTAAAGAATTCTCTGTATCAAATTGAATCATCTTATAAAGGATTTACCTGTATGGCATTAGCAACCTGCTCACTAATGCTTATTGATTGCCTGTTTTTAAATTTTATTTCTATTGAATTATCAAACGGAAGTTTGCGCTTTACTTCAAGCTTTGTACCTATTATAATATTGCGGCTGCTTAAAAAAGAAAGTAATTCGCTTGACTGGTTTTGAACAGAAGTAATTACAGCCTGTTTGTTTAAAGGCAGATTTGATAAAGGCAATTGCTGCTGCATACTTATTTTACCGTTATTGTCCGGGATCGGATCTCCGTGCGGATCAAACTTTGGGAAACCTAAAAATGCATCCAGTTTATCAACCAGTTTTTTACTGCGCACATGTTCTAACTCTTCGGCCACTTCATGTACTTCTTCCCAGCTAAACCGCAATTGATCCACTAAGAAATATTCCCATAAACGGTGGCGGCGGATTATGATCAGCGCCGCTTTATTTCCGTCACGGCTTAAACGAAAACCTTTGTATGGATTATAATTCAGCAAGCCTTTTGCCTGTAATTTTTTCAGCATATCGGTTATAGAAGCCGGCTTTGCTTTTAAATGATCTGCCAAGGCATTGGTGCTCACAGATTCATTTGACTGCTGCAAATGATATATTGACTTAATATAATTTTCTTCTGAAACAGAATAATTAGGCAACACAAAATTTATTTTTAGTCGAGCCTAAAAATAAGATTTAATTTTTAAATATTTAAAAATTATTTTTAACCAAAGAATTCAGCATGAGAAAGCTTTTATTGTATTTACTTGTAATTGCAATTATTGAAGGCTGTAAAAATTCCGCACCGGATTATTCAGGGAATGAAACAATAAGCGCAGAAGATTTTTTAAAAGCTTTTCATCAGCTTGATTTTCCGGTTATTGTTACAGATACAAGTCTTCTGAACTTTGGAGATACAATTGTTATAAGTAAAGCAGTTTTTACGCAATTCATCCCGGATTCTGCGTTGGATAAATTTGCAGTTGAATCAAATTCAACACCTGACATTCATCCTGCAGGTTTAATTCATAAAAAAGAACTGGATTTTTTACTGTCAACATTTTCATCAAATTTACCTGTAGACAGGCATAACAAAAAAATACAACTTGGGGTTTTTGTATTGGATGACAAGCATAAGTTCCTTGCTTCATTTCCGCTTATAAATAACTATCAGCATGAAACATACAATCATAGCGTTAATATTACAGAAGAGCCAACATTTATTTTAAAAAAAGAAAAACCTGCGCCAGGCAAAGCATCGCTGTATAGCAGAATTGGTTTTGCTTTTAGTTCTGCAACAAAGTCATTTGCAGAGGTTCTGCATGATTCTAATGAAGATACGGCTAAGAATAATGAAGTAATAAACCCAATTGATACATTAGCATCTGCAAATAAATACAGCGGCGATTACATAACGGACAAGAAAAATTTTATATCTGTGCGTGATGGTAAGACTGCAACCGCATATACATTCTTTATTCATTTCGAAAAAAGCAATGGCAGTTGTGTAGGCGAATTAAAAGGAATGATGACGATGACCGATGAAAAGAATGCAGTGTTTAGCGAGAACGGGGATGCATGTGTTATTAATTTTAAATTTACCGGCAATACTATAAAAATTAAGGAGCAAGGCAATTGCGGTAATCACCGCGGTATTACTTGTCCTTTTGATTTTACATTTAAAAAAGAAAAAATTCAACCCGCAAAAAAAGTAACTCACGAAAAAAAATAGCACTATCACTCATTCAACCCATTCAATATAACGTGTAAAAAATACATTTATCTTTTTAACATTATATTGCGGCGCTTTTTTCAAATTAAACAGCTATGGATTTTAAAAATTTTAAGGTTCCTTATTCAACTGATGATCGCTATTCCAAAAAGATTGCTTACTTCTCTATGGAATATGCAATTCACCAACCATTAAAAATTTACAGTGGTGGTTTAGGTTTTCTTTCAGGCTCGCATCTGCGCAGCGCTTATGAATTAAAACAAAATCTTATTGGCATTGGAATATTATGGAAATATGGTTATTACGACCAAGCGCGTAACCAGGATCAGACATTACAGGTAACGTGGATGGAAAAAATTTATAGTTTTTTGGAAGATACAGGCATTAAATTCCAGATAACAGTGCATGATATGCCGGTTTGGGTAAAGGCTTATTATCTTAACCCTGAAACGTTTAATTCAGCGCCACTGTTTTTATTAAGCACTGATCTTCCTGAAAATGATTACGTGTCGCAAACAATTTGTCATCGTTTATATGATGCAAATGTTTCTACCAAAGTTGCCCAGTTTATGTTGTTGGGAATTGGCGGCGCCAAGCTGGTAGATGAATTAAATTTCAATCCTGATTTTTATCATCTGAATGAAGCGCATGGAATTTCTGCTGCATTTTATTTATTAAATAAATTCAAAAGCGCAGAAAAGCTGAAAAGCCATCTTGTGTTTACAACACATACGCCTGAGGAAGCCGGTAATGAAAAGCACGATATTTATCTCTGCGAAAAGATGAGTTATTTCTGCGGGTTTAGTGTGGATGAAGTGAGAAAGCTTACAGGCATTGAAGATAACCAGTTTAATCATTCATTGGCAGCATTACGTTTTGCAAAAATTGCAAATGGTGTATCGCAATTGCATGGAAAAGTAGCAAGAGAAATGTGGAGCAGGTATGAAGGCATTTGCCCAATAACATCAATTACCAATGCACAAAACTGGCGTTACTGGGCAGATAAACAATTGTATGCTTCAATGGATGAAAACAATGACTGGCGCTTTGACGATAGAAAATGGTATTTAAAAAAACGTGCCTTTGAAATTGTTGCAGATCAAACCGGGAAAATTTTTAAACCAGCTATCTTAACCATTGTTTGGGCAAGGCGTTTCGCGGGCTATAAAAGAGCCGATCTTCTTACTTATGATATGGAACGGTTTAATGCATTACTCAACAACAAAAAATATCCTGTTCAAATAATATGGGCAGGCAAGCCTTACCCGGTTGATTATCCTGCCATCACTCAATTTAACCATCTTGTTCAGTTAAGCAAGAATTATAAAAATGTGGCCGTGCTTATTGGTTATGAATTAGGTTTAAGCAAGCGCATGAAACAGGGTGCGGATGTATGGCTGAATAATCCCCGTGTACCGCGTGAAGCATCCGGAACAAGCGGCATGACGGCAGCCATGAATGGTGCTATAAATTTTTCAACAGATGATGGATGGATTCCGGAATTTATTAATAATGGAAATAATGGTTTTGTTGTTCCCATTGCTGATTATAACAACATGAATGTGCATGAGCAGGATGAATATGATTTGAATAAAGTATATGAAATTCTTGAGCAGCAAATTCTGCCCTTGTATTATGAGAACCCTGATACATGGCGGCAAATAAGAAAAAATGGAATGCGTGATGTGCGGGTTCAATTTGATAGTAACCGTATGGCGCATGAATATTACGAAAAGATGTACCAGTAGATTTTAAAATTATTTCATCACTAATTTATTTACTTAGGCATAAATCTATGTATGCTTACGCTTACATTTGTTCATAATTATTTGTGAATGAAATATAGATTTTTAACGCTGATTGCTGCTTTATTTTGTATCGGAAGTTTTGCACAAAAAGATACAGATTCTGTAAAACGTCCAAAGCTTGTTATTGGTATTGTGGTTGACCAGATGCGCTGGGATTATCTCTATAAATTTTATTCTTTATATAGCAATACGGGCGGTTTCAAAAGAATGCTGAAACAAGGGTTTAGTTGTGATAATACATTTATTCCTTATACGCCAACTGTAACTGCAGCAGGTCATTCAAGTATTTATACAGGTTCTATTCCCGCCATTGATGGTGTTGTTGGAAATAACTGGTATGATAAATTGCAACACAAGTTTGTGTATTGTACAGATGATGATACTGCAAAAACTGTTGGCGGCGATGATGCATCGGGCAAAATGAGCCCGCGTAATTTAGAAGTTACAACCATAAGCGATGAACTAAAACTTGCAACAAATTTTTCTTCAAAAATTATAGGGATTTCCATTAAAGACCGGGCTGCAATTTTTCCCGCCGGCCATTTGGCAAATGCCGCTTATTGGTATGATCCGGGAAATGGAAATTTTGTTTCCAGTTCTTATTACATGCATGATCTGCCACGCTGGATTAATAATTTTAATACACGCAGGCTTACTGATTCTTTATATAGTCTTAATTGGAATTTAAGCTTGCCGCAAAACATATACCTGCAATATTGCGGTGCTGATGAACAGTCTTACGAAAGGCAGCCTTTCGGTTCAGATCAAAAGCATTTTCCTTATACACTAAGCGGGTTTGCAAAAAAAGATTATGGCAAAATTGCGATAACACCTTATGGAAATAATTTGCTGGAAGCGCTTGCAGAAGCGGCTATAGTAAATGAAAATCTTGGCGGGAATAGTTCAACAGATTTTTTAACTGTAAGCTTTTCTTCACCTGATTATATTGGTCACACTTTTGGTTCAGAATCATGGGAGCAGTTAGATGACTACATAAAGCTGGATAAAGTGTTAGGCGATTTTTTATCTTTTTTAGATAAGCAGCTTGGCAGCGGTAATTATTTAATTTTTCTTACGGCAGATCATGGCGTAGCTACGAGCCCTGGCTATGCAAAACTGCACAATCTTCCAGGCGGCGCATTTAATGATGTACTGTTTATGAACTCGATCAAACAATTTATGCTGGTAAAATATGGTTCGGCAGATATAATAAGAGGTTTGAACGAAGATCAAATTATATTGAACCACGAAAAAATCGATTCACTTCATTTAAATAAAGATTCAATTATAGCATCAATAGTTGAAGTTGCAGAGCAAAGGCCCGGAATAGCAAGAGCTTTTTCAATTAAAAATATCAGCAATACAACATTACCAATGTTACAAAAACAAATGTTTAGCAACACTTATTTTCCGGGGCGAAGCGGAGATATTCAATTGGTTTTACAACCAGGTTATGTTGCCGGCGATGGCATGGGTACTTCGCACGGAGTATGGAATCCTTATGATGCACATATTCCTTTGTTATGGTATGGCTGGAATATTAAAGCGGGTAGTACAAACCGGGAAGTTTACATGACGGATATAGCTGCAACTGTTGCTGCCATGTTACATATTCAAATGCCAAGCGGTTGTGTGGGAAAAGTAATTCCTGAAGTTTTTGAAAAATAAAAAGCTCCTGTTATTACAGAAGCTTATATAATAGTCTGGTAAATGAATTTATGGAGAAACCAGTCTGAAACCATTGCCATGAATGTTCACGATCTCAATGTTCTCATCATCTTTTAAATACTTGCGCAGCTTTGCAATGTACACATCCATACTGCGGCCATTGAAATAAGTATCGCTGCCCCATATTTTTTTCAAAGCCCTTTCACGCGGCAATAAATCATTTTTATGTTCAGCAAGCATTTTTAATAATTCATTTTCTTTTGGTGAAAGCGTTTGCGTTTTCCCGTCATGCGCAAGTTCACGCAATTTAGGATTGAAATGATAGCGTCCTAAATCAAATTCAAGATTTTCACTTTCTCTATTCAGTTCTTCATTGCGTTTTAGAATAGCTTTTATTTTAAGCAGCAACACTTCACTGTCAAAAGGTTTGGTAATATAATCGTCGGCACCAAGTTTATAACCCTGTATGATATCTTCCTTCATGGTTTTTGCGCTTAAAAAGAAGAGCGGAACATCAGGATCTATATCGCGGATTTCTTCAGCCAATGTAAAGCCGTCCATGTTGGGCATCATTACATCAAGCAGGCAAATGTCATATTTTTCACGTTGAAAAGCAGCTAAGCCGAGCCTGCCATCTCTTTCCAGCGTAACATCATAATCATTTAATTCGAGGTAATTTTTTAAAACCATACCAAGGTTTGTATCATCTTCACATAATAGAATTTTATATTTTTTTCCTTCCATGAGATTTTTGTTTTAATTAAAAGTAAGCATCAATTAAAATGCCTTAAATGTTTATTGAAATAATTATTAAAGATAGGAATGATTAAAGTAAATTTAATATATGAATCCGGTTTAACGGATGTTTATAGTTTTAAAATCTGAATAATTAGGAAATTATTCTGTGCTATTCCTAATGTGAAATGATATAAACGCATTAACGCCTGTTTCTTCCGTTTCAATAAATGAGAATATACTGCAGTAATGTTACGTTAGTTTTTTCAAGCCATGCAAGTGCACGATTGCTTGCATCAAACTCAACGGGCAGGGTCATCAAAGAAAATATTGTTGTAAGTGCAAACAAAACAATACCGCAAGCAGTAAACAGGAAAGATGTTTATCATTAAAATTCCTCAGGCAACGCCATTGTACAATGTTGCTGCTAAACTGTACAAACGGAACTAACCTGCTTCTTAGCATTAACCACGTGTATGCTGTTGCATGCTGAACCGCATGGCCGCATTCATGTGCTGCAACAGCTGCAGATGCAATGCTTTTTCCATTATACACTTCAGCGCTAAGGTTTACTGTTTTATTAAAAGGATTATAATGATCTGATAAATAACCATTTACTGAAAATACCTGTACATCATAAATGCAATTATCTCTAAGCATTTTTTTAGCAACTTCTTTTCCGTTCAAGTTTTTCACCAAGAGTATCTGAGCATATTTGGTAAATTTGTTTTTTAAAGTAGATGAACTAAAAAGCTTATTAGCAGAAAAATAATAGAGATCAAAAATATTGAGTTCAGTGAATTTTATTTAAACAAAACAAATTTATAACCAGTTCAAAATCAAAGTATGCTTGCCTTTAAAAGCCACGTTTTGCGCCAATTTGGCTTAAAAAATTGGTATTTGTTTTAAATACAAGACAAAATGCCCGCTTTAAAAAATAAAACTTGCTGCAAAAGTTTTCAACAAGGCAAAAAATTTATTTTGTTATGTAGCCCATTATTGTAATTTAGTGGCTGAATTTAATGGGTTAGTAAGTAAAAAAAGGTCGGTATTATTACCGGCCTTTTTGTTTTATTGGTCGATAATAAATCATGTTTAAATTAAAATCATGAAATTATCTTTATAAGATGAGTAAAGTTAAAACAGCATTTTTTTGTTCTAACTGCGGATATGAAAGTGCTAAGTGGTTAGGTAAATGTCCGTCATGCAATCAATGGAATACTTTTATTGAAGAAGTTGTTGAAAGAAACCAAAAAGAAAAAAACTTTTGGAAAGATATTTCCGGTGAACGGCAAACATCAAAAGCAAAATTGCTTGATGCTGTTGAAAATATAAAAGAAGAAAGGCTTATTACAAACGATGCTGAATTAAACCGCACATTAGGCGGAGGTATTGTTGCAGGAAGTATTGTTTTGTTGGCAGGTGAACCAGGCATTGGTAAAAGCACATTGTTGTTACAGGATGCATTGCATCTTACCAACACCATTACATTATATATAAGCGGCGAAGAAAGCGAGCAGCAAATTAAAATGCGTGCAAACAGGCTCAACATCCGCAACGAGAATTTTTATATCTTAACTGAAACTTCTTTATCTGTAATTTTTACTGAGATAAAAAAACTGCAGCCTTCACTTGTGGTGATTGATTCCATTCAAACATTGCAATCAGATAATATTGATGCAACTCCCGGAAGTATATCGCAGGTAAGAGAATGTGCAGCATCGCTTCAACGTTTTGCAAAAGAAACGTACACGCCGGTTTTTATCATCGGCCATATTACAAAGGATGGAAGCATTGCGGGACCAAAGATTCTTGAACACATGGTTGATACTGTTTTACAGTTTGAAGGTGACCAGCATTATGCATACAGAATTTTACGCACGTTAAAAAACCGTTTTGGCAGCACATCAGAATTGGGTATTTATGAAATGATGAATAACGGCATGCGCATGGTAAATAATCCTTCAGAAATTTTTATCAATCAAAAAGAAGAAGTACTTAGCGGAAGCGCAATTGCAGCAGGCATGGAGGGATTAAGGCCTTTATTGATTGAAACGCAGGCGCTGGTTACACAAAGTATTTACGGAACTCCGCAACGTACAACAAGCGGAATTGATAGCAGGAGATTACAATTGCTTTTAGCCGTGTTGGAAAAGCGCGGAGGATTTCATTTTGGCGTAAAAGATGTGTTCATAAATATTGCTGGCGGTTTGCGCATTGAAGATCCTTCAACTGATCTTGCTATTATTTGCGCATTGCTTTCTTCTTATGATGATATGCCGCTTTCTTCCAATATTTGTTTTGCAGGCGAAGTTGGTTTGAACGGAGAAGTAAGGGCAGTAAATCGTGTAGAACAAAGAATTGCTGAAGCCGAGAAATTAGGGTTTGAAAAAATATTCATCGCACCCTTTAATAAAAAAGCTTTAAATAAAACCAGGTATAATATTGAGGTGATAGATGTTGGCAAAGTGGATGAATTGTATCGCCTGCTGTTTTAATTTTGATATCACTCCAGTTTTAAAGATGACTTCAATAAAAAATTATATTGACGATTTTCTTCATTTACTCTTTCCGCATATATGTATTGGATGTGATAGTGATATATTGAATGATGAAGATATTTTATGCGCTGAATGTTTGAATAGCTTACCCGAAACTGGTTTTTTGGGTACAGCCCAAAATCCTGTTGAGAAAATTTTTTATGGAAGAATGCAAGTTGAACATGCCGGCAGTGCATTTTATTTTAATAAAGATTCTGTAATTCAGAATGCCATCATTCAGCTTAAATATAAAAACAATCAGAAGGCAGGGATATTTTTAGGCAGGTTGCTGGGTTATCAATTAATCAACAGCAAAAGATTTGATGATATTGATGCAATAGTTCCTCTGCCTTTGAATGATAAAAAACTTTTCAGGCGCGGCTATAATCAAAGCCTCGCAATTGTAAATGGAATAACTTCCGTTTGGAATAAACCGGTTATTACAGATGCAGTTGAAAGAATTGCTTTTACAGAAACGCAAACACATAAAGACCGTATTGCGCGATGGCAGACAATGGACGGTGTTTTTACAGTAACGCAACCTTCATTAATTATAAACAAACACATTTTATTGATAGATGATGTGGTTACAACCGGCGCCACATTAGAAGCCTGCGGAACAGCTATTCTGCAAACTACCGGCGTTAAGCTAAGTTTAGCAACAGCGGCATATACTATATAATTTAAAACCAGTTGGCAACTTATTTTGTTTTTTAACTGTTTCCATCATAACAATTTATTAAATTAATTCTTGCATTTATAATGTTGTTTACTTTTATCAAATAAAATATTTACATGAAAGCGTTTCTGTCTTTATTAAGTTTTGCAATACTTACTTCATTTCATCCTGCGGCAAAATCTATTTATGATTTTAAAATAAAAGCACTTGAAAACGGAACGATAGATTTTTCAAAATTCAAAGGCAAAAAAATTCTTGTAGTGAATACTGCTTCTATGTGTGGTTTTACGCCGCAATACGAAGGCCTTGAAAAACTATATGAGGCAAATAAAGATAAACTGGTTATTGTTGGTTTCCCTTCAGACAATTTTGGCAATCAGGAATTTCATAATAATGATTCTATAAGCACATTTTGCAGAAAGGATCACGGCGTTACTTTTCCTCTTACAACAAGAGTTGATGTAAAAGGCCCGAATGTCACGCCAGTTTTTAAATATCTCTGTGATAGTTTAGAAAATGGTGTTCTCAATGCAACAATTTCCTGGAATTTTAATAAGTTTATTATTGATGAACATGGAAAACTGCTACAGCACTTTGACAGTAAGGTTACGCCGGATAGTCCTGAACTTTTAAAATATATCAATCAATAAAAATAAAAATCCCGCAAGTCTTGCGGGATTTTTATTTTTATTGATTATATCTGGAACTGTAGTAATTTTTAGGAAAATAAAATTTTAGATTTAACGATACTGATCTTAGTTTATCAACTTCAGGTGCAGCATCTCCGCCAGGCAAAATATTAGTAAGTCCCTCCTGGTAAAAAATAGCAACTTCAACCCTTTTTGAAAAATTTAAACCTGCGCCTACGTTAATTCCCCAAATTGTATTATTAAGGTCAGCCTTAAATTCATTGGATACCTGCACGCTTCTTCCGTATTGAATTTTGTGTTTATCATAAGATGAATGGCTTATAGAATCTAAAACATAATTGGAGCTTCGTTGTACATTGCCTCCAACGCCTACCTGTGTTGTTATGCCTCCATACACTCTTAATCCAATATCTTTTGTAAGATCAAACTGGTAGCCAATGCCAAATGGAAAATTAATAAATAAAGGTTTATATGTGTAGTTAGATACAGCACTATGGCCATCAGCAGATGTAGAATCTTTTTTAAATGTTTGGTTTGCAAAATCAATTCCTAAATATAAAAAATAGCCAAACTGTGTGTGATATTCAGTGCCTATACCAGCCTGCCAGCCAAAGCCACTTTTGCCATTCACTACGCCATCGTATCGTGTAGCACGTAAAGCAGAATAATTTCCGCCTCCCTCAGCATAAAAACCAAATTGTGCATGTAATGTAGCAGTAAACAAAATTCCAAGCATTAGCAGTAAATATTTCATAAAGGAATTTTTTGCAAATAAAAGGCATTTGAATGTTTGCCGGTTTGCAAGCGGAAAATTACTGCTTTGGTAAACATGATAAAATAAATAAACTTTTAAGGTTTAACATTTCCGAAAGACTTCGTAATTCATAAATGTTTCTATATTTGAACTACTAAATATTTCGTAGATATATAAAACCACTATTATGATTAAGACATTAAAGCCATTTATCTTAATGGTTGCGCTCTCTTTAAATTTTATGCATATATATGCTCAGGATTCGGATATGTATTCAAGATCCGGTGATGAAAATATCATCATACATAAAAAGGATTCTGTGAAAGAAAAAATTACTGTGGTAATTGATGGTAATAATATTACAGTAAATGGAAAACCTATTGACGATTTCACCAGCGATGACATTGACATTATGAAGCAAAAGATGGATATGGATGATAACGGAATGACTGTTTTTGCAGATGGTGATGGGCCGGTTATTGCTCCACCCCCTCCACACCTTGAAGTATTACGTGATGATATGAGGCGCAAAATAAAATACAATGAGGCGTTTCTCGGTGTAATGACTGACAAGACAGATAACGGCGCAAAAATTACAGATGTTACTAAAGGCAGCCCCGCTGAAAAAGCTGGCTTAAAAGAAGATGACATTATTACAAAAATTGGAGAAGATAAAGTTACAGGCCCTGATGATTTATATAAAGTAGTAGGTAATCATAAGCCAGATGAAAAAGTTGCCATAACTTATGTAAGAAATGGCAAGCAAGCAACAGCCACGGCAACTTTAAGCAAGGCGGACCAGATGAAGGTGTATTCATGGAACTCTCCTGATGAGGATGTGCTTAGAAATTATTCGCCATATAATTTTTCTTTCTCCTACAGCGATAAACCTCGTCTTGGTATATCAGCCCAGGATACTGAAGATGGAAATGGTGTAAAAATTCTTGATGTAGATGATGATGATTCGCCCGCAGCAAAAGCAGGTTTAAAAGAAGGTGATGTGATAACACAGGTAAATGGTAAAGCCATTACATCAACTGATGATCTTAGGCAAAGTGTAAAAGATCTTAAAAAAGGAGAAACGGTAAAAATTACTTACAAACGAAACAATCAAACACAAACAGTTGACGTTAAGTTTCCTAAAGATTTAAAAACAATCGATCTCTGATACTTTCATTTTTCTCATGTGCAATAAACCGCTGTTTTCTAATGGCGGTTTTTTATTTTATAATGCCTGCTTACTGGTACAGCTATTCTGTAAAAATTCATCCGGCTTTGATTAACTTTGAATACTGACTTACGACGAATTTATATTAACCATTGAAAATGATGAGTTGCCGCCAAACCTGCCATTATACATGCAGGCGTTATGGTATGATGCAAAAGGCGATTGGCAAAAAGCACATTCATTAATTGATTCCGAAGAGGATAAAAATTCCTGTTGAGTACATGCTTACCTTCACCGCAAAGAAGGTGATATTAATAATGCAGATTACTGGTACCGCAAAGCTCAAAAGCAAAGGCCTGCAGTAAGCACGCAGGAAGAATGGAAAGATTTGACCATGGAGCTGCTGACAAAATTTTAAACTAAAAGCAACTCTATTTTCTCATAAGCAGTTTATTAAGTAATAGGATTTTAAAATTTGTGCCGTATTGGATGAGCTTTTACATATTATGAAAGGCTGCATGGAGAATGACGCCAAATGCCAAAAAATGCTTTATGAGAGGTACCTTCCTTATGCATTACGCATTTCATACCGCTACGTGCACTCGTTCGAAAATGCTGCACATGCCGCTAATGACGCATTTGTAAAAATTTTCAGGAATTTTAAAAAATTTGAAATAAGAGATTATGAACATGTAGAAAGCATGTTACTTGGCTGGATAAGAAGAATAGTTATTAATGCTTCTATAGATTTTATGGGCAGGGAAAACCTTATTTCTTCCAACGGATCAATACATCAGGAACGCTGGGAATATAAAGGCGTTAATAACAGCGGGGAAAATCAGCTTGTATATAAAGAACTGATTGCGCTTGTAAAAAAATTAAGTCCTGCATATAAAGTGGTTTTTAACCTGTATGTAATTGATGGATATACGCACCAGGAAATTGCAAATATGCTGGGCATTTCAGTAGGCACATCAAAGTCAAACCTTTCAAAAGCAAGAGCATTTCTTCAAAAATATTTAGTAAAAGATGAAAAAGGCAATATACTATGCTTTACATGAAAGAAGACGATATGGATGAAATGCTGCGCAAGGCTGCAGATAATTATGAGGTAGATGCAGATAAAGCTGCTGACTGGGATGCAGTGTATGCTGCCACACATGAAGCTGATGCGGCAACACCCATTACAGAAAAAAAGCGAAAGCGCCTGTTTGCTTTCTGGTGGTTGCTGCTTATTCCTTTAGGATGGATAGCACATACAGAATACAATAAATTTAATCATCAATATTCAGAAAATAAAAATACTCAGGCTTCAATTAAAACAAAGAACAATCCAAACAGTACAATAGTATCTTCTGAAAATATTTCAGCAAACAATAATACAATTAAAAAAGATTTGAATGATAATAATAACGCTGTTCATCATCAGCAACTGATAATTGTGCATCATAATAGTCAAAAGAAAAATAATAATAATTTAAGTGAGAATAATTTCTCAATGCAACAGCAAAGCCCAGGTTTAATTCACTCTCAGGATAAAACAACGATTTTTCCTGCAACTGCACCAGATACAAAAAATAAGACGGAAAACCTGCTGCCTCCTTCTTTTGCTAATAGTCAAACAAATAATTCTTCAGTTATAAACGATAACAAAATATCTCAAACAAACACAGCATCATCAACAGCAAAATTGTCTGCGCAAAAAAATAAAAATAACGGCCATTATTTTTATGCAGGATTAATTGCCGGTGCCGATTTAAGTTTTGTAAAGTATCAGCAAATACAACCCATTGGTTACAACGTTGGGTTGCTTGTTGGATATAAATTTAATAAGCTAAGTATTGAATCCGGCTTGTTCCTGGCTAAGAAAAACTATTATACAGACGGCGAATATTTCGATAAAAGCGAAATCCCTTATTTTAATAATGCCGAAGTGTTATCAGTTGACGGTTATTGCAGCATGTATGAAATTCCGCTGAATATAAAATATGATTTCAGTACAAAGAAAAAGCATACATGGTTTGCAACCGCCGGGCTTTCTTCTTATCTTATGAAGAAAGAATTTTACAACTATGCTTATCAGAAAGACGGGCAAAATCATTATGGCAGTTATCCTTATTATAATACAACACAAAACTGGTTTTCTGTGGCGAACTTAAGTGCAGGATATCAATTACAAACAGGCGCAAAAACCAATTTGCGTGCAGAAACTTATTTTAAAGCAACATTAAGCGGTGTTGGTACAGGCAGCCTTCCAATTTCAAGTGCCGGAATAAATTTGGGAATTATAAGAAAGATACCTTAGTCTCCTGAAGGTTCATTTACCTGTGTATTATAATGTATTTCTCCGTTGGTATTATGTTCATAGCTTCCATGCCAAAGCATCATTATCATTGCAAAAACAAATACAACAACAAAAGAAATAAAAATAGTTACGGTATAACTTTTTGTATCGCTTGGTGAGTTATGATCAGACATATTCTTTCAATTTGAATTTAGTCAAAAATAATAAATCCATTATAATGTTTATTGCTAACTTAAGTATACTGCATCATATTTAATACCAAATCAGGATCAAGACAATTTTTAAGATACCTGTCTTTTTCACCGTAGCTGCACACACCAGGATAATCTCCTTTCTTCAGTTCCATATCATTGATGATCTGAAAATGCAGATGTGTCGGCCAGTTACCATTTTCAGAAGGTTCGCCAAAATGCGCTATTTCTGCGCCGCGTATAACATACTGTCCTGCGTGTATATTATTAATATCACTTAAAGAAATATGCCCGTACAAACTATAAAATGCAAGGCCATCCAACTGGTGTAATAAAATTAAGGTGGCGCCATAATCTCCAAATTTGTCATTATAAGCAAAACTATGCACCATGCCACCCATAAAAGCATAAACAGGCGTGCCGGCAGCGCCCCAAATATCTATGCCCAAATGTAATCTTCGCGGCTCTGCTTCAAATGCAGTATCAAACACTGTACTGCGGCTGTAAAATGCACGATATTCCGCATAGCCGCCTATTGCGTATAAGGCATCAGCACTTTTAATTTTTTGTTTGATGTACGAAGCAAACTTATCTCCGTCTTCTGAAATATTGCTGGTTAATTCAGTATTGGTTGCAGTAAAATTTATGTGCAGCAGCTTATCTTTTTTTTGATTAAAAGGCACTACATGATGAAATGTATTTTGGTATTTTTTTAATGATGATGCAAGCTGTGGATTATTGATCATGCAACGAAGTTAATAAAAGGAACACTCGCTGCCTGCAGTTAAAATTGATAGCTAACTCATAAGTAATTTACAAATAACTCAGGTTTGTTTTTGGCGTTAAAGCAATTACTGTTTCATACATTAATCGTATTGTATTGTCAATATCATCACGGTGCAGCATTTCAACTGTTGTATGCATGTAGCGCAATGGTATTGAAATTAAAACAGAAGGACAACCATCGTTGGCATATGCAAAACTATCTGTGTCCGTTCCTGTTGTTCTGCTTAAGGTGCGCCATTGTACCGGAATTTTTTTCTTAGTTGCAATATCTTCAACAAACGCAAGCAATTTATTATGCACTGCCGGCGCATAAGCCAGTGAAGGGCCTTTGCCGCAGGCAATATCGCCTTCCACAATTTTGTTTATCATTGGTGTAGTTGTATCATGTGTAACATCAGTTACAATAGCAATGTTTGGCTTTATTCTTCTTGCAATCATTTCTGCGCCGCGCAAACCAATTTCCTCCTGCACTGCATTTACAACGTATAAGCCAAAAGGCAATTTATTTTTATTTTGATTAATAAGCCGCGCCACTTCTGCAATCATAAAACCACCAACGCGGTTATCAAATGCGCGACCGATAAAATAATTATTAGCAAGCTCATCAAAGCCATCTACATAAGTAACAACAGCCCCAATGTGAATGCCTAAATTTTCAACGTCTTTTTTAGAACGTGCACCGCAATCGAGAAATAAATTATCAGGTTTTGGCTGCGGTTCTTTTGGTTCGCTACCTGCATGGCGTGTATGAATTGCAGGCCAGCCAAACACTGCTTTTACCGGACCTTTTTTGCCATGAATTGTTACCCGCATTGCAGGGGCAATCTGGTGGTCAACTCCGCCATTACGTTTAAGATAAATTACGCCCTGGTCGTTTATATAATTTACAAACCAGCTTATTTCGTCCGCATGCGCTTCTATCACTACTTTAAAATCTGCATCAGGATTGATAACGGCAACTGCAGTTCCGTAAGCATCGGTAAATGTTGTGTCAACATAATTTTTTATATAGTTCAGCCAAACTTTTTGACCACTGCTTTCAAAACCAACAGGCGATGGTGTATTTATATATTCTTTTAAAAAATTAATTGAGTTTGTTATAATTGATTTTTGCTTGCTTGTTTTTGATGTTGTTTTTGCCATGTTGTTCTTATATGAAATTGATACTACAGATGCCCAAAGATATGCAGTATAAGGAGCAATTTTGCGTAACAAAGCATCAAAATTGAAAACAATTGTACTGCCATAAAAACTCCTGCTTCCACATAAAAATTATATGAGAATTTATTGAGAAGTAACTTGCAATAAATGTTGAAGTTTATACGATCAGTTTTTTTTGGCAATTATTTTATTGGTTTAATTGCGGTTGTTTTATCTATTGAATCCTGCGTGCAATTGCGCCTGCCTTTGAATTCAGTTACCTACTATCTGCTGCTTTTTTCTGCCACCGTTTTTTACTATACATACGCATATTTGGGTCCGTTAAATACAGGCGATAATTTAAATCCGAGAAAACGCTGGTACACAAAAAATCACTGGTTTGTTTTATGGAGTCAACGCAGTTTATTCTTAATGTGCTTAACGCTTGGATGCTTTTTTATCTATAAAAATGCTGCCGCTATAAAAAGTTTACCTATAGAATACTGGTTGATGATTAGTATAATTTTGCTCGCAGGCATTTTTTATTATGGGTTATTGCCCAAATCTTTTTATAAGATTAACCTGCGCAATACAGGCTGGCTTAAAGCATTTATAATTGGCTTTGTTTGGGCTTGCTGCGCAAATATTTTAAGTTTCATAGTTGTACAGATTGAAAGCGGCACACACACCGCAGAAGCAACTTTACTTGTTTGGCTTTTTGTAAAAAACTGGATGTTCTGCACAGTGAATGCAATCATTTTCGACATTAAAGATTATGCAGATGATTCAAATAAGCAATTGAAAACTTTTGTTGTAAGCTACGGTTTAAGAAATACAATTTATTTTATTTTATTGCCACTGATTATAGTTGGTTTGTTTTCAGTGGTTGCTTTTACTGCCAGTCGCCATTATGGTTTTATCATGATTGCATTTAATCTTGTTCCGTTTATTTTATTACTGATGATTGCATGGAGCATGCAGAAGCCGCACAAAATTTTGTATTATTTGATAGTGATTGATGGCCTGATTTTTTTAAAAGCTTTATGCGGAATTGCAGGAATGCAGTTTATAAAAAATTAAGTATGCCTAACAATTATAATGGTATTGCAAAAATCTATGATGCGGTTAGCCGTATTGTATTTCAGCATTCCATAATTAAAGCGCAGGTATATTTAATTCAGCTTATTACAAACAATGATAAAGTGCTGATAGTTGGCGGAGGAACAGGATGGATACTGGAAGAAATTTCAAAACTAAATAAGCAAAATATTTCCGTAGTGTATGTTGAAAAATCTTCTGCAATGATCAGGCTTGCTAAAAAAAGAAATTATAAAAATATAAAAGCAAACTTTGCTGAAGAAGCAATTGAAGATTATCATCCAACTGAGGAATTTAATGTTATCATTACTCCCTTTTTATTTGATAATTTTTTACAGGATAAGATTGAAATTGTTTTTAACAAGCTTGATACTTTCCTTAAACCAAACAGCATTTGGTTGTATGCCGATTTTGTAAATGATAAACAAGGGAAAAAAATATGGCAGCAAATTCTTTTGAAAACAATGTACTTATTCTTCAGAATAACGGCAAACATTGAAACGCATGAACTGGTTAATATGCGGCCATATTTTAAAGAGAAGTACCAGTTACTTTCAGAGCAATTTTATTACAGCGGTTTTATACAGGCTGTTGCTTATCGCAAGATAAAATGATTATTGTTGCAACAAAACGATTTCGGGAGATTGAACAGTATCACTTGCGTGCTGCGCTTTGTCATGCATCCAAAATTTGAAATAACAGGTATCGGTTAAGCTTGCACCTAAATTTGTGCATCCACTCATGGTTGCGCCGCCCTGCCCGGAAACATCAACAGGATAATTATAAGTAAAATCAAAATCGGCTTTTACATTTTTAGGAGGATTAAAATCAGGAATTACAAAAGCAGCAGCTGAATCTAAATATTCGCATGGTGCAACTTTTGAAACACGCTTCACCCATATTGTGTCAACAACGTCGCCTTCTTTATCTGTGCATTGTAACTTAAAAATAATAACAGATGGTTGCGGAAATACCGTTGCATTCACGCTTTCAAACTTAAGCGTAGGGTTGGTATTGTAAGAGTTTTTTGAGCAGGTTATACATCCAAGCATTATTAAAACTATAGCGAATAATTTAATCTTCATTTCTTTGTAATTGATTTCAAACCGGTAAAATTTTTGAAAGTAAATATACACAGTTACATCTGAAAAATTTTATACGGCATTTATTAGCTGCAATAAAATAACAAAATAGTTTGCAGTAAAATTTAAAACAAAAACAAACAACTCTTCATTGTGCTTTTCCCATTTGTTAACAAAATTTTTCAGAATAATACAGACTTCGATTCCCTTGCCAGGGAGTTATTTAATTACCAGTACGGGGAAAATAAAATATATAAGAAGTGGTGTGATCATTTACATTTTGATATAAGAAGAATTGATTCAACGCCGCAAATTCCTTTTTTGCCCATATCATTTTTCAAAACAAATAAATTATTGTGTGGTGATGATAGTTATGATTTAATTTTTGAAAGCAGTGGTACAACTCAAACCATAAAAAGCCGTCATTATATAAAAGATATTGATCTGTATATACAAAGCTTTACGAAAGGCTTTGAAATTTTTTATGGCGATATAAAAAGCTGGTGTATTATTGGTTTGCTGCCTTCTTACCTGCAGCAAGAAAATTCATCGCTTATAAAAATGGTTGATGAATTAATTAAATTAAGTAATCATTCTCAAAGTGGGTTTTATTTAGATGAATACAAAAAACTCCATCATGTTTTGAAGGAGCTGGAACATCAACAGCAAAAAACTATATTGATAGGTGTAACGTATGCCTTGCTTGATTTTGCGGAACAATTTCCAATGCATCTTTCATCAACAATAATTATGGAAACAGGCGGAATGAAAGGCCGGCGAAAAGAATTAACACGAGATGAAGTGCATGCTATTTTAAAAAAGCAGTTTCATATAGAGCAAATACATTCTGAATATGGAATGACTGAATTGTTGTCACAGGCTTATGCAAAAGCGAATGGAAAATATTACTGTCCGCCATGGATGAAAGTTTTTGTGCGGGACGAAGATGATCCTTTACTTGTAAAAACAAAAGGCAAAGGAGCATTAAATATTATTGATCTTGCCAATGCTTACAGCTGCGCTTTTATTGCAACAGATGACGTAGGAGAAATTTTTGATGATGGAAGTTTTACTGTTGCAGGAAGATTGGATGGCAGCGATATTCGTGGTTGCAGTTTGATGGTTGTTTAATTGCAATTATATTTGCGCTCTTCAGAGTTCTTGTTTGTAAGCCCGGGTGGCGAAATTGGTAGACGCACCGTCTTCAGGTGGCGGCGTCCGAAAGGATGTGCTGGTTCGAATCCAGTCCCGGGCACTTTACTTTATTGCCTCAAATTTTTTAAAGTCTTTTCTTACAGATGAAAACTGTTTTCTAAAAGCTTTGTAGCGCTCCTTGTCAGCTTTATAATTCATCATGTTTTCGGCAGCCGCTTCTGCTGTTTTTGCAAGCGCAGCCAGCCTCATTTTTACAAGATGCATTTCATGCCTTAATTCATCCAGTTCTTTTCTTAAACTTTTAAACTGCTGTTTATAATTATCAAGATTTTCTCTTGCTTCAGCACTTATGTTTTTTGTTTCTATCTCTGAAACATAATCATCAAAAATTCTCAACACGTTAATGTCTGCATTCATATCTGCAATCCAAAGCCTGTAGTGAAGATGAAGCCGCATAATAGACGCCATGCAATAATTTTTATAGCTCTAAATATAGCAGTTGCAAGTCTTAATAACCGCAATTCAAAAAAATTAAATCAAATAAATTATTTAATATGCGATCTGAGCATCCAGGCCATTTTCTCATGCTTTTCCATCAGGCCGGTAATAAAATCACTGGTGCCGGAATCATTCAGTTCATTGCTGAAATAATTGATATTTTCTCGCAGATGAATAATAACTGTTTCATGATCCTTCAGCAAAAGAGTAATGAAATCTTCAGAACTGTTTTGTGCTCTTGATTGCTCGGTTAAATGCGTTAGTTCAAGGTATTCATGCAATTTTGCAGGTGCATAATGGCCAAGCATACGAATGCGCTCAGCAACTTCATCCATAATCTCATCTAATTCTTCATATTGTTTTTCAAAAAAAATATGCTTGCTGTAAAAATCAGCACCTTCCACATTCCAGTGTGCACTTCTTGTTTTTGCGTACAATACAAATTCATCTGCAAGTATGGTACTAAGCGCATGAGATACAGAGGCAAGATGGTCTGTTGTAATACCAATTGATGGCTTCATATAATTTAATTTTGTGTTTTCATCAGCCTCTAAAGTTAGCAGCAATAAGTAAAGCGCAAAAATTCCTGGTAAAAAATTTCAGTACTTTATTATGAACAAATAATAAACCTGTTTGTTATTTTATGAAAACAGTTTATGGATAGCATTAATAAAAATCAACCGGAAAAAAACACAGAAAACTTATTGGGCAACGAAGCCATTGAAAAAATGAAACAACTTGCTAAAAAAGCAGGCAGTTGTTTTTTTTTGCACCAACATTAATGGCGGCGAATTTGATACCCGCCCTATGTCTCCTGAAAAAATTGATGATGAAGGTAACCTGTGGTTTTTAAGCGCTTCAGACAGTCATAAGAATAAGCATATTGCAGAAGATCCGTCGGTGCAGTTATTGTTCCAGGGATCAGCTCATTCTGATTTTTTAAGCATAAATGGTAAAGCTGAAATATCAAGAGATAAAAATAAGATTGATGAATTATGGGATGGAATTATGAAAACATGGTTTACAGAAGGCAAAGATGATCCGAGAATTACGGTAATAAAAGTTATGCCGGAAAGTGGTTATTATTGGGATACAAAACATGGACAGGCTGTTGCTTTAGTTAAAATGGTGATAGGCGCAGCTACTGGTAAAACGCTTGATGATTCTATTGAAGGAACAATTAAAGTGTAACTATATTCTATACCTGGCCGTTTATTCCGCCAGGTTTTTTATTTCAATTTTTTCGAGTTGTATATTGGCAGGACCAGTAACAACATATCCTTCAATATTATACCGTGCACCATGGCAAGGGCAATCCCAGGTTTGCTCAGCATTGTTCCAGGCAACCGAACATTTCATGTGTGTACAGGTTGGATTTAAAGCATGCAAACCACCACTTTCATCTTTATGCAATGCAATAGTATGGCCTTCATATTTTACAACCCTGCCTTCACCGGGCGCCATATCTGCAAGCTCTTTCAGCTTTTCATTTGCAAACCATTTGCCTGCAAACATTCTTACTACATCAGCATTATGCGATAGAAATGAAACAAACCCGGCAACAGGTTTTATACGGTTTGGATCATATAATTTAATGTAAGGGTTTTCTTCATTCAGGATTATGCTTTTTAAAGTAACGGCAGCTACATGGCTGTACGTCATACCATTTCCTCCGTAACCTGATGCCACCAAAATATTTCCTTTATGACCAGGTAAATGACCAATATATGGTAAAGCATCTGCAGGTTCAAAATATTGAGACGACCATTTGTTTACTACTTCATCTACATCAAAATGTTTTCTCACATAAGCTTCCAGTTTCAAAAAACATTCATCTGTATTTTCAACATGGCCAGTTTTATGATCTTCTGCACCAACAATTAAATAAGTTGAATTTTTTATTTTTTGTGAACGGATGTAATGATATGGATCATACATATCATAAAACAGATTGCCAGGATATTTTTTATTTTTCAACGTAACAGCCATCGCATAGCTGCGATAAGCTGCACACCGTAAATGTAACAGGTTAACACCAGGCGGGATATGTGTTGCATAAATTAAAAATTCAGCCTGAAAATTTCCTTTTTCAGTTACAATATTTATTACGTCATTTTCATCAACATCTTCAACACGGCATTGTTGTAAAATCACTCCGCCCAAATCTTCAAAAACTTTTGCTAATGCATGTACATATT
>Ga0206932_1030_pt1 | contig 35824 bp, 32 predicted proteins | sample Alteio_BWOrgHeat_18_FD_153244 | JGI IMG/M metagenome (GOLD analysis project Ga0206932, IMG submission 153244) | Enriched cells from forest soil in Barre Woods Harvard Forest LTER site, Petersham, Massachusetts, United States -... | ecosystem: Environmental > Terrestrial > Soil > Temperate forest >...
TGTCTTTAATAATTTGTACTCTAACCGGAATAGGGGCGTTTCGGCCTCCTTTTTTTCCACCGCCTTTACCTCCGGCAGCCATAGCCGCCGCGGTTTTTTTTGCATGGTCGCTAAAAAACTTATTATAAATTAAAAAGGCGACAAGCAACGCCAGTAATGTGTATATGATATACCTGGTTTTCATATCCTGATAATAGTTAGATAAGGTTTGTATTGTTTTTTATTGAAATTTGCCCTAAATTATTTTTCATTTTATATAATACACTTTCAAATACTTCCATATCGTTTGCTGATATGTTTTCTGTAATACGACTGTTAATTGTTTCGAAAGCCGCTATTATTTGCGGTACTGCCTTTTTAGCTTTATCTGTAACACTTAACAAGTGCTGCCGCCTGTCGGCAGGATTAATTTCCCTGGAAACAAATCCTTTTTCGGCAAGGGTATCTATAACCTTTACAATAATTGACTTGTCTTTGCCCAACTTCTCTGCAAGCGCTTTTTGGGTAAGTTCGCCATCATAATAGCAAATTACCGTTAGCGCGTAATAAAAACGGTTTATATCTAAATGCTCCATCTCGTCGCCCAGTGCACTTAAATACGCCCTTCCTAAAACCATTAATTTCCGGGAAATTGGCTCAATGAGTTTTATTTTCATAATCAGGTTATAAAAGTAATTAGTTATAAAAATTAATAGTTGCGTGTATCAACCATTTTACAACAAGTTTCTGTTAACAAACTATTACATCAAATAATTTAATTTTATACATTGCGTATGTGAAAAATATTCAGCCATTCATTCTTTTCTCCTTTATACTTTTTTTTATGGGTACTTCTATCAGTAATGCCGCGGCAAACACGCAAATAACCTATACCGTAAATTTCCCCGAGGCCCAGGCGCATTATGCTGATATAGAAATGAGGATTACCGGCTTAAATCAAAACACTTTAGATCTGAAAATGCCGGTATGGACACCCGGTTCGTACCTGGTAAGGGAATTTTCAAAAAATATCGAAACACTGAGCGCCGCGGCCAATGGCAAACCGCTGACTTCAAAAAAGATACGTAAAAATATATGGCAGTTGAATACCACAGGCATATCCGAAGTGGTTGTTAAATACCGGGTTTATGCCTTCGAAATTTCTGTGCGCACCAGTTTTATTGATGCTTCACATGCCTTCCTGTCGTCGCCCGATATGTTCTTATACCCGGCTAATATGCTGCATGAGCCATCAACCATTCATATTATACCCTATAAAGGGTGGACGACTGTTTCAACCAGTTTAGAGAAAGTGAACGGCGACAGCTTTATCCGCTATTCGCCTGATTATGATATTTTGTTTGATTCGCCCATTGAAATAGGTACACAGGATGTTTTTGGCTTTACCGCGGCTGGGGTAAATTATGAAGTAGTTATGGTGGGCGGCGGCAACTATAATAAAGACCGGCTTAAAAAAGACATGGCAACAATTGTAGAGGAAGAAACCGCCATTTTTGGCGAAAACCCTAACAAACATTATACTTTTATTGTACATAACGCTTTGCGGGGCGGGGGCGGGTTGGAGCATTTAAGCTCGACAACACTGGGGGCTACACGTGATAATTATGATAAGGGCTATCAAAACTTTTTAAGCCTGGCCGCGCATGAGCATTTTCATTTATGGAACGTTAAACGTTTACGCCCTATAGCGCTGGGGCCGTTTGATTATGACAATGAGAACTATACCACCAACTTATGGATAGCCGAAGGTTTTACCGCTTATTACCAGGATATTATAGTGCGCCGCACTCAACTGTATCCTCCCGAAAATTATCTGGGGGTAGCGGCCAATTTAATTAACTTGCTGGAGGAACAACCCGGTACTAAGGTGCAAACTTTAGCTGAATCGAGTTATGACGCGTGGATAAAGGCTTACCGGCCTAACGAAAATTCGGGTAACAGCACGATCTCTTATTATACAAAAGGGGCTATTGTAGCCTTGTTGCTCGATCTGGAGATCATTAATGATACCAAAGGGAAAAGCTCATTGGATGACGTAATGAGATATATGTACAATGAGTATTATAAAACACTTAAACGCGGCTATACCGATGATGAATTTAAGCAGGGGCTTGAAAGGTTTGCCGGCAAAAACCTTGACGATTTCTATGCAAAATATATTAACGGGTTAACCCCAATAGCCTATAATACCTATTTAAACTATGCGGGCTATAAATTAACCAATGAGCCGGCAGCCAATAATGATCCCGCTTTGGGTATAACTACCATTCCGGGTACTAACCGGGTAATAGTGGCAACCGTAGTAAGAGGCAGCGCGGCCTGGGTTGACGGCATTAATGCCAATGATGAGATCACCTTTATTGATGGTGTACAGGTAGTTAGTACAGAAGGTTTGCTAACCGGCAAAAAGCCCGGCGATAAAATTAATGTAACCCTTATACGCGATGGCTTAACGCTTACCCTGCCCGTAACCTTATTGAAAAGCCCCAATATTAAATATAAAATTGAAGAGTTACCCAATGTAACACCTGAACAACTGGTTATAAGGAAGAAGTGGCTGGCATTGAAATAGGCCCTTATAAGCAAAAAAATGGGAATGAAGTGATTCACAAAATAGTGAATCACTTTGAATCACTTGAATCACATTTTGCCTATAAGCTACTGTAAATCAAAATTTTATAAAAAGTGAGTGAATCACCCTGAATCAGTACAAAAGCTTTAAGCAATGACACTTAATAAGTTTAAAATAAACCTTTTATATTTTTTATTGACTTTTTGACTAAATGGGATGAATCACTTTTTTGAGCCAGGTGTGAATCACTTTTTTTCAATGACCCGTCCTAAAAAAAGTCCCACCCAAAACATTTTACCCACTTCTGCTATTATATATAGTATCTATGAAAACAATAACTAAAAACAACAGATCATGAATTCACTATTGTATATTATAGCGGTTATCCTATTAATAGGATGGGCGCTTGGTTTTTTTCTTTACTCGGCAGGCAGCATCATCCACATATTGCTGGTGATAGCGATTATTGCATTATTATTAGGCATAATAAGAAGGCCGACGGCGCTTTAATTTGGGTGCAAAATTGAGACGCAAAATATTGCGTCTCAACATAAAAACCTCCCGGCAACCCGGGAGGTTTTTTTTATGCCTTTAATAATTGAAGCGCTTTTTTCAGGTCGGCTTTTGTTTTGGTGAGGTTTTTCCAGGGGTCGTCTATACTTTCTACCCGTTCTTTTATATTGAACAGGGTATAGTTAGTTAATTTAAGGCTGCTATTTACCTCGTGCCAATGCAACGGTGTTGATACGGTAGCGCCTGGTTTTGGCCGCACCGAATAAGGGCAGGCAATAGTTTGGCCGCGGCTGTTCTGCAAGAAATCAATATAAACTTTATTGGGCCGTTTAGCCGGGCTTCGTTCAATGCTGGTGGTATCGGGCAGTTCGGCATGAATTAAATTCGCGGTATATCCGGCAAAGTTTTTTACAAGATCATAATCGTATTTAGCGCCCAGGTAGCAATAAATATGCAACCCCTTTGAGCCGGATGTTTTAATAAACACTTCCAGTTTCATACGGCCAAATACTTCCTTTGTTTTTAAAGCGACCTCAACCGCCTGCGAAAACGGAACATCGTGCGGATCAATATCTATTACTACAAAATCGGGGTTATCAGTCGTTTTATACGAGCTTAACCAGGGGTTTATTTCTATACAACCTAAATTCACCATATATAACAATGTAGCCGCGTCGGAACCAATAATATAATTGATATTTTTATCATTACTTTCCGAATATAGATGCTCTGTTTTTATCCATTCGGGCAAGTGGGCGGTGTTGTCTTTTTGAAAAAATCCCGGGTCCTCAATACCATTGGGCTGCCTGCGCATAGATATGGGCTTATCTTTCAGATACGGAACTATCCAGCCGGCCATCTCCTTATAATAGTTTATTAATTGGCCCTTTGTTATGCCCTCGTCTTTCCAGAACACTTTATTAAGGTGGGTAACTTTAACTTTCTTTTGGCCAAATTCAAGTGTTTCATCATCGGCCATTTGAGTATCTGCTGTTTCCATAACTACATTTTCTTTTTGCTTATCCATCCGTAAACCTTTAAAAACAGGGTGGCGTAAATGCCTGTCTGCCGTCCATTCAGCGTACCAAACTTCGCAAACCAGGTTGGGTTTTACCCATGTTACATGGGTGTGGTTGTGCACTTTTTCGGTAAATGGCTTTTTATCCGTTTGCAATGGCTCCAGTTGTTTATATAGTTCTTTTATCGTTACGTCATTAAACCCGGTGCCGCAGTTGCCTATGTACCTGATATGACCGCCCTGGTTAATGCCCAAAATTAAAGCGCCGAAATGGTCGCGCGAACCGGTTGGCGCGGTGTACCCGCATATCAGCGCCTCCTGCGAAAGCTGCAATTTAAACTTCCGCCACCGGTCTGTACGTTTGCCGCTGTCGTAATAGCTCTGTGCATCTTTGCCTATAATTCCTTCCCATCCTGCTTTTTTAGCTTTTGCAAACAATCCGGTCCCTTTTTCAGCTACATGATCGTTATAAATAATGGCAGAATTATTAAGCGGTTCTACCAGGGTTTTTAACAATTGTTTTCTTTTAATAAGTTCCATGCCGCGCAGGTCGTAGCCATTTAAGCTTAACAGGTCGAAAACATAATACTTTAATACTTTTCCCGGCTTATCTCCTTCATATTGCTGTATATGCTGGAACGAGCTTTTGCCTGTTTTGCCCTCAATTACCAGTTCGCCATCCAATACGGCATCATTGCTGATTTGCTGTAGTTCGTTTACAATTTTTTTATAATCCCTGCTAAAATCAATATTGTTCCTTGATATAAGCCGGGCCTTTTTACCGGTATAGCCAATAGCGCGGTAGCCATCCAGTTTGCGCTCATATATCCAGTTTTCATCATCAAATATTTTAGTATCCGGCTTAGCCATCATTGGGGTAAAGGCTTTTGCAGGGTGGGTTTCCTCCTGTTCAATATCAGTTACATCAGAGCTTTTTTTTTCAGGGCTGATTTTTTTTATTTTGGGGAGAGCTGTGGCTTCGCCCCCCTTATTGTTCTTCATGGCTTTGATGTTATCGGGCACCAGGTCTTCGCTGTTGAACTCATCTGCAGCATATTCATCCCTGTGTTTTATCAGCAGCCATGCATTCTCTTCGGCGTTATGCAGTTTTACCAGCGCGAATTCGCCTTTCAAAATTTCGCCCTCAAGCCTGAATTTTAAGTTACCCGCCTTTAAACCCGCGCGCAGGGTTTTTATATCATCCTTTCGCTCATCGGCCAACGATTGGTAAGTGCCTTTATCCCATATCAGCACCATACCGGCGCCATAGTTGCCGTTAGGTATAATGCCTTCAAAATATTGGTAATCTATCGGGTGGTCCTCAACCATCATGGCCAGCCGCTTATCATCGGGGTTCATTGACGGCCCTTTGGGTACTGCCCAGCTTTTCAGCACGCCATCCAGTTCCAGCCTGAAATCATAATGCAGGCTCGTGGCATGATGCCGCTGCACAACAAATGATAATGTTTTACTATTGCTTTTACCGCCGGCAGGTTCGGTGGTTTTTTTAAAATTACGCTTTTTTACATACGCTGTTAAGCCCATGTTATGCCCCTTTCTTTGTTTTTAAACTTTCCATCAACTGGCCGTACAGGTCATCGCCGGTAGTTTTAGGTGGCTTCAATTTTTTAACGGTGGCTTGTTTACCTTTTGATTTTGCCTTAATGATATTTAACAGCTCATTATTATACTCGTCTTTAAACTTCGACACGTCAAATTTCTCCGCATACTGGTTTATCAATGCCAGGCCCATATCCAGCTCTTTTTTGCTTATAATAATGTCGCTGTCTATTTTAAGGTCACCGATATCGCGTATTTCCTGCGCGAAGCGTATGCGGGTTACCACCAATACCTTGTTAACCGGGTATACAATACACAGGCTTTCGGTGTTTCGTAATACAAAACGGGCCAGGCCTGCTTTTTTTGATTGTGCCAAAGCCTGCATTAAAAGCGCGTAAGCCTTATTGTTATTGGTATCGGGCTCGGTATAGTACGATGTTTCGTAAAACATAGGGTTAATACCGGCAATATCTACGAAACTTTCTATGGTAATAATTTTGCTTTTTTCGGGAGCGGCATCTTCAAAGTCATGTTCGTCAACAATTACATAATCATCATTAAATTTATACCCCTTTACAATTTTATCATAGGGCACTTCTTTATGCGTATGTTCATTTACCCGCATGTAGCGTATGCGTGAACGGTCGCGGCCATCCAGCATATCAAAATCGAGCGAACTGGTTTCAATGGCCGAATACAGCTTAACCGGGATATTAACCAGCCCAAACCCAATTGAACCCTTCCAGATAGATCTCATAGCTTTTATTTAATATAAGCTATAACCAATAAAAGCTGCAAACGGTTTTAAGCGCCACACATAAAGTCTCCCCTAACGGCTACTGTGTGTACACTTCTTTTGGTTTAGATGTAATTTGCTCCGTCAGGAGGAAAAGGTCGGTAGAATATAAAAAAAATGTTATTTCGCTCCGTAGGTGCGAAACTAAGTATCCTTTGCAACGTCGGATGATTGTTAATTAGCCAAAAAAACAAAAGGGGGTTATGTACGGCACATATATTATTTTTTATCTTATTTCTACCGACCTTAAACCCCTAACGGGGTTTATAAAAAGATGTGTACACACAGTAGCCCTACGGGGGTGGATTATTCACATTATTATTTGTTTTTTAAAGGCGTTCATGAGGGCTTCGCCGTTTAGAGGGGGCTAAAAAAAGCCGCCTTTCCGGGCAGCTTTTAAATTTATAGGTAGTTGATCTGATCTTATTGGTCGGTTGGAACACTTGCTATACGGTAGGATACGTTTCCGTTCCTGCCTGTGATCTGTTCGTAATAAATATCGTCAGGCGATACTAAATATTTTTTACCATTTAAGGTTACTTTACGGCAATTATCAGGCAGCTGATTTATCACATCGCCAACTTTTGGCGGGGCAACATTTGCAGCATCTGCATTTTCGCCGTCGGTATTCAATACGCCGTCTTTACCGGCAACTACAAATACCTGTTCGCCTTTATCATTAACAATGGCTTTATAGTATACGCCATTGTATTCAAAAAACTGCTGGTTATCTATCATGATAGATTTAGCGCCCCGTGGCAGTTTGGGTACAGCCGCGCCAATGGGGGGGGCGATAACCACGTATCCGCCATCTTCATAAGGGCGGTAAAATGTACCGTCGGCATAATAATAAAGGGATGTGCCCAAATAGAACGGATAATAACCGAAAGGCAGCGCGCTCATATAAAACCCTAAAGAAGGGTAGCCATAAAAACCTAAGCCCAACCCAAAGCCTAAACCACCACGGTAACCACCGCCAAAACCGCCACGGTAGCCACCTCCGAAACTTAGGCCACCACCGCCGCGACTAAAGCCGCCGCCACCTCCGAAACTACCGCCACCGGAATGTCCCCCGCCGCGCTGTGCATCAGCATTTACCACCATCATCACTAAAAGAGCCCCGGTCAACAACATGCCGGCGGCGTATTTATACATCTTTTTCATAATACTTAAAAAAACAATAACTGATTTTTGTGCTATAAAGTATAGGCGGTTAACCTTATTACTTTTATTAACCATTCTTAGACGAAATCCCGTTGAAAAGGTTTAACAGAGGTTTATAATTTTTATAAAAAACACTTCTGTATCAACTTTGCTTTGAGTATTAATTTTTAGAACTATTTGATGGGTGTGATTTTCAATAAATTAAGTTCATGCGATCAAATCTTCCGGAAAAGTTAGCTTAAAATTACTTCCCACATTTTTTTCAGAGTGCACCTCTATGATAATATGATGGAAATCGGCTATTGATTTTACGATAGGCAATCCTAACCCAAAACTATCCTGTTGCATAGATTGCCTGAATTTTTTAAACCGGTTAAATATCAAAGGAATTTCCTCGGGGCTTATGCCAATGCCAGTATCTGTTATATTTACAACCAATGTATTATTGTCCTTTTCGGCGGCAATTATTATCTCGCCATTTTCCTTATTATATTTTATGGCATTGTTTACCAGGTTAAAGAACAAATTGAATATCAAAAATTTGTTAACGTTTATTAATGTACTATCCTCGGGTATATAAATATCAAAGGTTAAATTTTTCTCAGGCAGGCGTACAGATATTTCATCGTAAACCTCCTGCAACAGTTCTTTTATAGATGTTTTGTCTTCCTTTAAAAATTGTTCATTCTCTATTTGCGATATCAGCAGGAGCGTTTTGGTAATGCTTTTTAACCGGTTCAGTATTTTTTGCATTTCGAGCAGCCGCAACTTCAATTCATCACCAATGTCTTCCTGCTCAAACATATTTTCAATTTTTGATTGCAGGATGGATATCGGCGTCATTAACTCGTGCGAGGCATTTGAAATAAATTCCCTTTCTTTTTGAAACGCCGCTTCAATAGCCTCTATCATTTTATGAATACTGATATCAAGGTATTGAAAGTCGGATGTACTGGTTTTAACCTTCCTGTACGAACCAAAATTCGGAAATTTATGGCCTATCAGTTTTGTTTTAATGATCAGGCCCAATGGCTTTAATACATGATTAGTATATACCACATCGGCCAGTATCGTCAGCAAAATCATGCCTATCAATACCGCGAGGGCAATATTTTGCAAGGGGGTGCTGGTTTCATCAAGCGTGGCTACGCTCTTACCTATCTCCAGTAAATAATGCTGGTTGTTTAGCGTAAAGGTATGGCTAAGTATACGGTATTCTATTGTATCATGTTCAACCCGGCGTTTTTCGTTTTTAATGGTATCAATAAAGTGGTTGGGGATGGTATCTTCTTCAATAAGAAGATATTCTTCTTTAAGCGGCAGGTAATAGCTGCCGTCTTTTTCGCCATCGGGTATATAGTTTTTTATTCCCTGGGTTTTTACAATTTGCAGTAGCTTGTTTTTTTGTTTGATAAGGTTATTATCAACATAGCTGCGGCTTATATTTTTTATCAGCGCCGGTACCAGCAATACAAACAGTACCACAATTACCAGTTTTGATATGGCATTAAACAGCGTAAGTTTTGTTTTAAGTTTCAATATTATGCGTTGATCTTTATTTTATAACCCAGGCCCCGCACCGTCTCCAGCCAGTCGGGCGGTGCATAAATGTTCAATTTTTTTCGTATATTTTTTATGTGCGCGTCAATATAGTTCGAGTCATAATCATCATTAATAATGCTGCCCCAAATATGCTCGCTTAATTGTGTACGGGTTAGCGTACGGTTTTTGTGTAAAATTAAATACGCTATAAGGTCAAACTCCTTTTTGGTTATGGTATTTACCGTATCGTCGTGGCAGGTAATTACCCTGTCTGTAAGATTTATCAAAAAATCACCCAGCTCAACAATGTTTTGCTTTAAGCCAAACTTACGGCGCAATATAGCCTGCATCCTGCTTTGTAATTCTAATAACGAAAAAGGTTTGGGTAAATAGTCATCGGCGCCGAGGTCAAGGCCTCTTACCCGGTCATATACTTCGGCTCGTGCTGTTAATATTAAACACGCGGCATCGGGGTTGTTTTTTTTAGCCTCCCTGAGCAGATCAAGGCCCTCATAATCGGGCAGCCCGAGGTCTATTAAAATAAAATCATACAGGTTTGTCGCTATTTTTTCGGATGCCGAGCGGCCGGTATAACATATTTCGGCGATGTAATTATGATTGGTAAGAAATATTTCCAGTTCATGGGCTAATGCTTCTTCATCTTCTATTATCAAAACATTCATACCTATCTTAATAAAAAACGTAGTAAAATGTTAAATTATAAAAAGATTCGCGTTTATTCCCTAAAGCGCCTTCCACATTAACCGGGATAGAATATTTATAAGAAAATTCAAACGTATAATGGGGCCGGTTATAAGCTACAGGTATTTTAAAACTATAGTTAAGCACGTTAAACCTGCCATTATTATATAGGTTGGTGCTATCAGGGCCCAATTTGTATATGTAATCGGCATTTAACCTGTCCTCATGATCTAACGAATAACGCTGCACAAAATTTTGCGTACCTAATATCATGCTTATTGCCGGGTTAAATGAAAGATAGTCTTTATCATCAAAAACGTTCCATTTGGTTTCGATGTATTTTGACTGGGTTAGTGTTAAAAAGAAATCGCTCGACTTGCCAAACAGGTAATCAAGCAACACGGTTGATTTAAATGGCTTCCAGTCATACGTGTTTTTTAAATTAATATCATTTGACGTGGCCGATTCTATTATACGTTCCTGTTTATTAAATATGAACCTGTTATAACTTATTGAACCGGAGAACTTTTTTGAGGGCCTGAATAAATAACCGCCGCCCAGGTCAACTTCATCAACAAAAGTGCGGTAACCCAGCAGCCTTAATGCCGAACCATAAATAAAAAAACCGCCTTTGGTGTTATATACCACATCGGTTGATTCGTAAGGGTAAGTTATTGGCCCGGTACGCCCAAAAAACAGCGCGTCGCTCCCGTAATTCACCCCTACAGAAAGCGATCTTTTCCTGATGATGGTATCCGTATCCGCAACGATATGATAAGCCGCGCTGCCTGTAAAAGCAGGCAATTTAACAGTGGCCGCGTTCACCGGGTTACAAATTATAAGAAAAAGCGCTATACGAAAGTATTTCATTTAATAGGAGCTATTTAGTTTAAAAGGTTAACTGCCATTTCTTCTTGGTATTTCAGGCGGGCGTTCCAAACCTTCGGGCCTGCGTTGCCTTTTTGGTTTGGGTTTATCTTTCTGGCCCGGTACATTATCTGTTTCGCCTATCTTTTCGGGTTTCGACTGCCGCTTGGCTTTTGATATTTCTTTGATCTTCTCTTCCTGCTGATGCTTTTTTGAATTTGTTGTATCCTTTGGTACCTGCATAAATATAATAAGCGGCACATCGCCTTTAACAGGATCGCGGTGGCCGGTCCTTATTTTAGCGGATGATAAGCTTTGTGCAAATATCAACAACAATACAATATATGCAAGCCGCTTTAACATTGAGCAGAAGGGATTTGTAAAACTTTTTTCAAATATCGGTCAATTAACACGTAACTGCAGGAGAGCAGTTTCTAAATTTATACTAATTGTGTTTATAATTTATAATTAAAAAGGGATTTCCGGGAGCACAATCAACAATATCCCGTTTCCGGCATAAAAAGTAATTATACTAATTTAAATGGCCGGGTAATTATGATATGTTGATACCTTTTGAGGGATATACGCGGTTGTGATCATCAATTATTACACAACCTATTTGGTTTAACTGGTTTATTAAATACATACCGGCATTAACACCTATGGTCATTACAGGCGTAGCCATTGCGTCGGCAAATTCGGCGGTAGGGCTAAGTATGCTTACACTTTTAATTTCGCTTACTGTAAATCCGTTTTTAGGTTTAAGGGCGCCCGGCTTTTTTTCGTTAATAGTGGCATATTTCTCGGTATTAACCGATGTGGCAACAGCCATATTACTGATATCCAGATCGGCAAATGGCTGGTTTTGCTGGCGCGGATCGGCAGCGGCAACTGTCCAGGGCTCCATATCGGGTTGCAGGCCCCAGCTTAGCAGATCGCCGCCGGCATTAATAACGCCATTACTTACGCCCTCTGTTTGTAATATATATTTAGCCCTGTCGGCCGCGTAGCCTTTGCTGTTAGCGCCAAAGCCAATACGCATCCCTTTTTCCTTTAAAAATACAGTGGTGGCTGCAGCGTCAAGCACAACATCTTTATAATTAACTACAGTGTACGAGCTTATTGCTGTATCATTATCCTGGTCAGCCGCTGTTTTATTGCCGGAGTAATAAGTAATATCAAATGCGCCGTAAGTAAGCTCAGATATTTGTAAGGAGCGGTTGATAAGTTTGAAAATTTCGGCGCTTACTTTTACAGGTTTCATGCCTGCATTACGGTTTATGGTGTTAACTTCGCTATCCTCACTGAAGGTACTGAGCAGTTTTTCAACACGGTTAATTTCGGCTGCAGCACTGTTAATTTTTTCACCTGCCCAAACAGGATCATTTCCCACCACACTAATTTCAAACTTGTTTCCCATTAAACGCATTTCGCGCCTGTAAACAGTTAAATTATTCGCTAATACCTTATTTAAAGCCAGCATACCGCAATCATTTATATTCAACGCCTAATGTAGCCGCCTTTTATGAAATTGAGATGAAATGTGCGTTGTTATAAATGCAAAAATGTGCAGATGAGGGTGTAGGTATTCATATTGCAGTACGATGATAAAATCAAAGATTTTATGACAATTAAATCATTTGCACATCCTCACATCAATTACGCCACCGTCCCCTCTTTCAATTTCTCGGCATTTTCGGCGAATTGCAGGGCTTCCATTATTTCCTGTATGTTGCCGTTCATTACTTCGGCCAGGTTATAAATGGTTAAACCTATACGGTGCTCGGTAAGGCGCCCCTGCGGGTAATTATAGGTACGAACTTTAGCCGAACGGTCGCCGGTGGCAACCATGGTTTTGCGCCTTTTCGATGCTTCTTCCAGGTGTTTTTGCAGTTCCAGTTCATATACCCTCGAACGTAATACCTGTAAAGCTTTATCAAAGTTTTTAAGCTGCGATTTTTGATCCTGGCACTGCGCCACCAACCCTGTTGGGATATGCGTTAGCCTGACTGCCGAGTAGGTTGTATTTACAGATTGCCCGCCCGGCCCTGACGAACAGAAAAGATCCTTGCGTATATCGGCAGGGTTCAATACAATATCAAACTCATCAACTTCAGGCAATACTACTACCGATGCTGCCGAGGTATGTACGCGTCCCTGTGTTTCGGTATCAGGCACACGCTGCACCCGGTGCACACCCGATTCATATTTCAATGTTCCGTAAGCATCTTCAGCAATAACGTTAAATACAATTTCCTTGTATCCGCCTGCAGTACCTTCGGTATAATCAACCAACTCGGTTTTCCAGCCGCGTTTTTCGCAGTAACGCATATACATACGGTACAAATCGCCTGCAAATATCGAGGCTTCATCGCCGCCGGTACCACCCCGTATCTCCACTATGGCATTTTTTGAATCTTCCGGGTCTTTCGGTATCAGCATCAGGCGTATATGCTCCTCTTTTTCGTCGCGCTTTACCAGTAATTCATCCAGTTCGGCTTTCGCCATTTCGCGAAACTCGTCGTCCTTCTCGGTGGCCAATATGTCTTTGTTGGTATCAATATTGCTCATAATGTTGCGGTATATATTATACTCGTCAACAACTTTGGCCAAATCTTTATATTCTTTATTCAACTGGGCATAACGCTTCATATCAGCCATTACATCGGGGCTGCTTAATTCTGCTTCCACATCTTTCCAGCGTTGAAATATCGCCTCTAATTTTTCTAACATATTTCTGTTTTATCAATAATGCGCCTGTTAAGTGCCCTGCTTTAAAAAGCGCACAAAAATACGGATTATAATCTTAAGGTGAAAGGTAAAGGCGGAAAGTGGTAGGGAAATCGCTTTTAAAAATTTATTTTTTAGATTTCGCTATATCACTACCTTAAATTTATACTTTCTCAAGTCCCGGCGGGACTTTTGGTTGGTAGAAAATACATAAAGGCGCACCAGACGTTCCGTACGGAACGTTTGGTAATTTTGAAATGGTATTCTACCAACGAAATGTACCTATGGTACATCCGGGCGCAGCGCAAGTAGGTGAAATTTTAAAAAGCGATTTCCCTGCGGAAAGCGGAAAGCGACCGCATACAAAATATAAATATTGAAAGTAAAATGACAAAGCTTTTAGCTTTCTGCTTTAGGCTCAAAATAATGCAAGGTTAGTTCCTTCCCATTAAAAACAGCGTACGAATTATAATTTGCCCATTCGCCTAAATTTATATAACGGCTTTGGCCCACCTCTATATCAAGGGGTAAGTGCCGGTGGCCAAATATTAAGTAGTCATAAAATTTATTTTTCAGTAATTCGCGGCTGTAAACTACCAGCCATTCCTGTTCCATACTTTTACGTGACTTATTGTTTTCACCTGTGATCCGGCTATGTTTCGACCAGTAATTGGCTATCCCTATGCCCAGGTTTGGATGAATGCGGGCAAACAGCCACTGGCATATTTTACTGCGGAATATCTTCTTTAAAACTTTATATAGTGTATCACCCGGCCCTAAGCCATCGCCATGATGCAGATAGAATTTCTTTCCGCCACGTTCTATTTCTAATTCATCAGTGATGATTATAGCGCCCAGTTCGCGCTCAAAGTAATCAAACATCCACATATCGTGATTGCCTTTAAACAGGTAAATTTTTATCCCGGCATCGGCCAGTTCGGCCAGTTTACCTAAAAAACGGATATACCCTTTTGGTACAACCGTTTTATACTCGAACCAGAAATCAAAAACATCGCCCATTAAAAAAACTTCAGCGGCATCGGCTTTTATCATATCCAGCCAGCGCACCACGCGTGCTTCACGTTCGCGGATCTCCGCATAATCCCCTGTGCCTAAATGAAAATCAGAAGCGAAATAAAGTTTATTGCCTGTAGCCATGCTGCATCAAAAATACGTTTTAGCGGTGAAAGGTAAAAGTCAAAAGGTTAAAGGTTTAGTATGTGCAGGGCAAGGCCAAACAAAACAGGCCCTCCATACTGGAAGGCCTGTCCTATTTTCGTCCCGATAGTCCCGATAGCTATCGGGATCGGGATGACCATAATTTATTTATTGTCGTGACCATTGCCATGGCCATTGTCATGACCATCGTTGCCGCGACCATTGTCATGCCCGTTATTGCCGCGACCATTGTCATGTCCATCATTGCCATTACCATTGTTACCACGATCGCCATTCCAATGATTACGGTAACGATCGTCATGGCTTTCACGAATGATAGGCTGGTCATGACGTCCCCTGTAACCTGCATATCTTGCCCTTATATCGGCATGATGTTCCCATGGGTTGCGTTGGTTAACAACCACTTTGTAACCATGATACAGATCGTAATTACGGTATCTTGGCGGTAAAGCTCCGGCATGTACCCATACGTTGTTTTGAAAATAAACGTATTGGTGGTTGGGCACATCATAGTATGCGTCAATATCGGGCATATAATAATATTCAGCATGGGTATAGCCCACAGGCCCCCATTCGGGCTGACTGCCTACATTAAATCCGAGGTTTATACGTAATTGTGCATCGGCAGTTTTAAACGATAAACAACCAATTAATATGGCTGCTGTTAAAATGATCTTTTTCATAATTTGTTTTTAATTTTAATTAAGACAATCCTGGTCAATAAAAGTTTAGTTTATTTTCAGTTCTATCATGCTGTAAGTAACTACAAAGCAATCACAGCGGTATAAAAAGGCAAAAAAAAAGAGCGACAGGTATAAACCCTGTCGCTCTTAATTTTAATATTCTGATTCTTTTATGCTATTGTTCGCTTTTGTCTTTTTCTTTATCGGCAGCTGTTTTATCAGCCATTGCCGCCAATACCGGCTTACCTATTACTTTATAAGCCCCGTCGCCTTTTAATATGGCGGCGAGCTGCGTTTTGTCCTGCATGGTTTTTACGGCCTGTGCCAATTCGGTATCATATTTAAAGTTGGCTTCGTAGCGGCCTTTATCAAAATAATAACGCGAAGCTATTTCATTTTCAAGGGCCTGTTTTATTTCGGCTTTATGTATTTGCAGATCGTTTTTCTTGCTGTTCAGCAACTTAGTTTTTAAAACATCGTATTCAGTTTGTATCTGATCAAATTGCTTTTCTTTGGTGGCTTCGGTTTTTAAAGTCGCCAATACTTTCTCTGATGAAGTGTTATAGGTATAATTTTTATCGGCCAGGTATTTCACAAAATCGTCATACTCTGCATCCGTTAAAGCAAAAGTGCGGGCATCACCGATCTTTGGATGTGCCTCGCGGTATTTTGTTGCATAATCAAACAAAAACAATTTACCTATCAATGTTTGGGTAATATTGGCAAACCTTTCGGGTTTAATAAAAATATCGGGGTAAATGCCACTGCCGTCATAAACAGAACGGCCATCTTTAGTTTTAAATTCGTGCATTAATGAGTCGGCAACTTTTACTACGCTGCCATCATCCTTTCGGTGGGTGTAATCAATTTCCTGTATGCACCTTCCCGAAGGAACATAGTATTTGGCGATAGTTATTTTTACTAAACTATTGTAAGGTAATGGAAATGTTTGCTGCACCAGGCCTTTGCCATAGCTGCGCTGCCCGATAATTATGGCCCGGTCAAGGTCCTGTAGCGAACCGGCCACGATCTCGGAGGCTGATGCCGAATGGCTGTTTACCAGCACCGTCAACGGCAGATCGGCTGCAAGCGGATCGGCCATTGTTTTGTAAGTAAAATTTTTCTCTTTTATTTTTCCTTTTTGCGATACTATTTCAATATCTTTTTGCACAAACAGGTTTACAATTTTTACCGCTTCCTGTAATATACCGCCGCCATTCGAGCGCAGGTCGAGTATTATGCCGTTGGGGTTGTTCTTTTTTAAAGCAATAAGGGCGCCGGTCACTTCATCAGCCGAGTTTTCTAAAAATCTGTCAAGCTTTATATAACCCATATTGCCGGCAACCATACCATAATACGATACATTGGGCTGTTTAATTTCATCGCGTACCAGGTCTTTTTCAACAGGCTTGTCTTCGCTGCCGCGCTTAACCAGCAACTTTACCACGGCCCCTTTCGAGCCTTTCAGCAACGCGCTCACCTGGTCGCTGTTTTTCCCGTCAAGTACAATATCGTTGATCTTCATCACCTGGTCGCCGGGGCGCATATCCGCTTTTTGGGCAGGATAACCCTCAAATACGCTGGAAACATATACTTTATTCTCTCTTGAGAAAATACTCGCGCCAATACCGCCGTATTGTGTGCTTACGTAATGCAGCTTATAATCTTCAATTTCCGATTCGGGCACAAATTCGGTATAAGGGTCAAGGCCGTCAAGCATGGCATCGGCGCCGGTTTTCAGCAGTTTGGCCGAATTAATTTCGTCGACATAGTTAATATTTACCTCTTTATATAAGGATGCAAATACCTCCAGGTTTTTTGATATCTGGAACAGATCGTCGCTAAAACTCCAAATACCCAATGCCAGCGCTAATAAGCCGGCAGATAGCAGGGCCTTTTTATACTTCTTCATTATACCACTTTTCATTAAAATTAACCTTAAAACATAAAAATACAAAAAACAGTTTATAAAATAGTTAACTTATTTTATAGCCTATTATTGTCAATATTTACTAAAGCTTTTTTTAGGGTAAATATAACATAATCGCGGTTACGGTTAACCAGGTGCATCAGGTTGTTTATAAGGGCATCTTCCTGCCCTTCGGTATAGTTTAGTTCCTGGTCGGTTAGGTGGTTATATTTTCTTTGTATCTTAATTTTTACTCGTTCCCACTCCTTATTTGTAATACTTATCTCTGCCATTGTTAAATTATTTTCGTCAAAAATATAAAAATATAAGGTGACAGCGTTAAAAAATTGGTGCAATTCAAATTACAGCATTTTTCTCCGGCGTTCTAAGCCCCCTCTAAACCTGCCTGTCGGCAGGCAGGTTTAGAGGGGGGCTAAAAAATTGGTACAGCTATTGTTAAACCTTTGGTAATGGCCTGCATCAAAGTCATAATTATTATAAAACTAAATAACAAACACTATGAAAAAGTATGTATTAAGCGTATTGTTGCTGATAGCGGCAAGCATCAGCGCTAAAGCGCAATTTAGCCTCGGCATAAAAGGGGGTGTTAACTATTCAACAATTAATTCTGATAATTTTCGTACTTCAAGCGTTGCCGGCTACCAGGCCGGTTTATTTGCGCGTATAGGCGGCGGTGTTTATTTGCAGCCCGAAGTTTATTTAAGCAGCAGCGGCGGGCAATTTGATTCGAATGACAATACTTACAGCGGGAAAGTGACTTTTACCGATTTAAATGTCCCCGTATTAGTAGGGTTACGGTTTGGCCCTAAAAATTTAAATTTAAGGGTGATGGCCGGTCCCCAATATATTTCGGTATTAAACCAAAATCAGAATTTATCTTCCAGCTTTAATACGGCCTACAATAATTTCGGCAATGCTTATAGAAAAAGCATGCTGGGTTACCAGGCAGGCGCGGGCGTTGACCTGGGCGCAGTAACAGCAGATTTACGTTACCAGGGCGATTTTGACAATTTTAATACAGCCTATAACCAGCATCAAAACCTGTGGGCGCTGAGTATTGGGATCAAGTTATTTTAATTGTTGTTGGAATGTTGTAAGGTTGGAAAGTTGAAATGTTAAAGGCCCTGGTGTTTGCCGGGGCTTTTTTTTATTGATAATAGAATTAACGCTCAATGTACCCCCCCTTTTTTCCTGATTATTAGTATTTAGTGATATAGTAAATTAACAGCATCCATGAAAAAAATATCCGTATTCACTTTTATTATATTGTCTTCTTTAATATTGTTCGGGCAAAAAAAATCAAAAACAGAGCCTTTAATAGAGCCTTTAATAATTAAGGGGCGGCTGATCAACTGTCCTGAAAAAACCCTGAAAATATTTTTTGAAGACAGAAATGGCTCGCTTTTAACAGATACTATCAATCTTAATGGGAATGGGAATTTTTATTTAAAAACTTTTAAAATCAAACTTCCGCAGCGCACGAGTATTGGGCAAAACAATATTCAAATCAATAATATTTTTGTTGCACCCGGCTATAATTTAACCATTACCGGCGATGCTAAAGATTTCCCCACCTTATTTAAAACAACAAAAATTCAGGGAATAGGTGCCGAAAGCAATCAATACCGGGCAATGCTTAATGATGCCATGGTTCACGAGGCGAATGCAAAAAAATGGTATGATATGGATGAAAAAGAGCTATTGGTTTATGCCAGGAAAACCCGAAAAACTGCAGACTTCATAGCACATTTAGTATTTGATAAAAAAACAGTTCATGACAAGTATTTAGGTTACTTTAAAAAAATGGTTAGGGTTGATAATGAATCTATGAATCTGTACTACCTGCTTGCCCATGTTGATATGAATAAATACAATTATGAAAAATCAGTTGCCATTGTAAGGGATAATTTCGATAATAATTTTTTGAAAAATATATTTAATGATGAATATTTTATATCAAAAGATTATAAAACGTGGGTAATGAGTGAATACTTAACCTATATTGTAAAACTGGATTACCTAAAAGACTCGACTCTTAAAAAACTCAACAATTATAGATTAGAAAAGGCAAGCAAAACGTATACAGGAAAAGCAAAAGAGTATGTTTTGTATAAATTAATTACATCGCCTATTGACCAGACAAGATCATTCGAAAGCCTGAATAATTATAAAGAACAATTTAAGCCTTATATTTCAATTCTTTCAAATCCTTTTCATAAAAGATCTGTTTACGAAAAAATTGCTGCAAAAGAAACTGAACTATTAAAAACAGGTATAGGGAAGCCCGCCCCTGCATTTACATTAAAAAACAATTTGGCAAAAACATACAGCCTTGCAGATTTTAAAGGAAAGGTTGTTTACCTTGATCTGTGTGCAAGTTGGTGTGGGCCATGCAGGGCAGAAACGCCACACTTTAAAATTTTATACAATAAATACAAAGATGATAACAGGATTGCTTTTATTAGTGTTGCCATAAATGATGGTATTAACGAGTGGAAAAAAGCGTTAGAACAAGATAAACCCGATTGGATACAGCTTTTAGATACAGAAGGAACCGTAGGCAAAGCCTATGTGGCCAGTTTAATACCGCAATTTATTATTATTGATAAACAGGGCATTATAGTAAACCTTGATGCCCCTGCGCCAAGCAGCGGTAATGGGATTGAAAATATGTTGCTTAAAGAAATGGAGAAATAAAAGAAATATCGAACACCCAACGCCGAATATCAAATGATGAAGTAAAATAACACCTACTTCGATATTCATTATTCGATATTAATACCCTGTAACTCTTTTCAGAAAAGGCTATAAACAAGCAAAGCCCCTGATGGGCAGGGGCCTTTGCTAACCAATTATAAACCTAAATTATTGAGAAGAGCTGTAGGAGAAGGAGTCGAACCTCCACAGAGTGGTTATTCTTATTGCTAAGAGTTTCCCATGATCTCCGCCACCGCGACGAGGAGGTGTGTCTGCCAAAAATTTCACCATCCTACAATATATATTCACGCCAGTGAATTGCTGTTGGGGAAGGATTCGAACCTCCACAGAGTGGTTAGCCCGCTTCGGGTTTTCCATATTCTCCGCCACCGGGACAAGGAGGTGTGTCTGCCAAAAATTTCACCACCCAACATTATGTTGTTATTTTTTTAAAGAACAGTTAAGCGTTGTAGGTCCGTTTGCTTATTACAAACATAACAGGACTATCAATTCCTTGCAAATATTTCAACAAAAATATTTTATTTTTATTCAAATTATAATTATACTTGTATTTCAATATAGATATTCAAATTTATGTCCCACAGAAAAGCTCAAAATTTAGAAATTGATAATCTGGATATCCAGATTTTATCAATATTGATGAAAAATGCGACCACTCCATACACGGAAATCGCCAAAGAACTGATCGTTTCCGGCGGAACTATACATGTGCGGATGAAAAAGTTGGAAGAAATGGGTGTAATAAAGGGCGCCAGTCTGGAGGTAGATCCACAGAAATTAGGGTATGATATTACCGCTTTCCTGGGGATATTCCTTGAAAAAGGTTCGCAGTATAACGAGGCTGTTAAGCAGTTAAAAACTGTAAATGAGATCGTTGAACTGCATTATACCACCGGCAGCTACAGTATTTTCGCAAAAATAATTTGTCATGATACCACTCATTTGCGCGAAGTATTGAATGAACAGATACAGGGCGTAAAGGGCATACAGCGTACCGAAACCTTTATTTCATTAGAAGAAAGTATTAAAAGACAGATTACTTTAGAGTAAGAGCCCAATCAGGTAATTATCCTGTCGGTTTTTTTGAAAATTTCATGCTTAAAAAGTTTCAGCATAACCGGGCAGGCAATGAGTTCGGCAATAACCGAAGGGATTAAAACAGGCCCCTGCATCATTTCAAAATTAAAGGGCCAGTATTTCCATATCAATATGGTAAGCGCCAGCGATATTACCCGCGTTGCAATCAGCAGTAAGGTGAGTTTGCCCCATGTAAAGGGTTTATTATATTTTACTACTATAAAGGTTTGAAATATAATACCTGCAATAAAGGCTATTGAACCTAAATAAATAGCTAATTCTAAAAATCCGAAAAAATCGATGCTGTTATCCATAGGTGGTTTGTTTTTTCAAATGTATTATTAATTATTAAACGCTATCAAAGCCTTCTCTATCCTGTTAATGGTTTCATCCTTACCCAGTAGGGCCGCAATATCAAAAACGTGCGGGCCAAACTTACCCCCCACCAGCATAATACGGAAGGGCAGCATCACATCGCCGGTTTTCAGCCCTTTTTCTTCGGCTAATGTTTTAAATGTGTTTTCTAATTCGGCTGCTTCAATTGTTTGAGTTGTTTTTAATATTTCAATAATAGCATTAAAAAACGCTGTTTTCCCGTCTGTCCATTTGGGTTTAACGGCATCAAGATCATATTCGGCAGGGCTTTCAAAAAAATAACAGGCCTGGCGATAAAAGTCGGGCAATAAAGTACAACGGTCTTTTACCAGTTCAATAACGGTTAATAAGTAGGTATCATTTTTAATAGTAATACCCTTATCTTCCAACAACTTTCTAACTTCAACCTTTAACCTTTTACCTTTTACCTTTTTAATCCATTCGGCATTGAACCACCTTGCTTTTTCAAAATCGAATTTAGCCCCGGCTTTGCTGATACGATCAATAGAAAACTTCCCAATTAATTCATCCATTGTAAATATCTCCTGGTCCGTACCGTCATTCCAACCCAATGTTGCCAGCAGGTTGATGAATGCTTCGGGCAAAAATCCAAGTTCTCGGAAACCCGGTGTCAGTTCACCTGTTTTTTGATCAAACCAATCGAGTGCGTAAACGGGGAAACCTAAACGCGCGCCATCGCGCTTACTTAATTTGCCGTGCCCGTCGGGCCTTAATATTAAAGGCAGGTGCGCCCATTTAGGCATATCCGCTTTCCATCCCAGGTAATCCCATAACAATAAATGCACGGGCGCCGATGGCAGCCATTCTTCACCCCTGAAAACGTGTGATATCTTCATTAAATAATCATCAACCACTACTGCCAGGTGATAAGTTGGCATACCATCGGCCTTTAATAAAACTTTATCATCAACCTGGTTGGTTTCAAAACTAACGCGGCCGCGTATCATATCGGTAAAGCTAATTGTTTCGTCGGGTGGTATTTTTATGCGGATAACATGCGGGGTATGGCTGGCCAGCAACTGGTCTACCTCGTGCTGCGGTAATGATAAAGAATTGCGCAAACCATCGCGGTAAACCTGCCCGTATTGAAAATTTGGTATTTCTTTGCGGTTCTTGTCCAGTTCTTCGGCGGTATCAAAAGCGTAGTAGGCATGGCCTTGCATCACCAGTCTTTCGGCATATTCGCGGTAAATGCTTTTACGCTCGCTTTGGCGATATGGCGCGTATTGGCCGGGTGTAACCGGACTTTCATCAGGAATGATGCCGCACCAGTTCAAACAATCAATTATATAGGCTTCGGCGCCTTCAACATAACGGTTTTGATCGGTATCTTCTATCCTTAAAATAAAATCTCCGCCATGTTTTTTAGCGAAAAGGTAATTAAACAGAGCGGTACGTACCCCGCCTAAATGTAACCCGCCCGTAGGGCTTGGTGCAAAACGAACTCTAACTTTTTTATCTGACATTGGGGCAAAGATAGTTATTAGTATGGAGTCAGAAAGTCCGGAAGTCGGAAAGTCGGGAAAGATGTAAATTAGCATGAGACCAGGTTCGGTCAGGTAGTCCGGGTGGTTAACCCTGGTCCAGCTACACATTTTGTATGCTTAACTTTCGGACTTACGCGGACTTTCCGACTTTCGGACTAAACTAAATTATAAGATACAAACTTATTTTTGAGCGGAAAGCCCAAAGCAGAAAGCTAAAAGTTTTTTACAAGGCAAAATGAAAGCTTTTAGCTTTTACCTTTCTGCTTTCACCTTATTTTACGTTATTTGAAGCTGATATGATAAACGCTTACGAAAATAAGAAACGCTGGAAATACATACTGCTTGTGTTTGCTATAATTATTGCCAGCGGATCGTTGTTTTATACCAATTACCTGGTGCGGCAAATTGCCAGGAACGAGCGTACCAGGGCTACGTTATGGGCTTTGAGTGTAAAACAGAGTATTACCTCCGACGATAATGATTTCTTGCCCTATGTTACCTTAGTTCGCGACAGTTCGGCCGTACCCGCTATAGTTACCAATGAAAAGGGCGATATTGTAACCACCAGAGGACTTGACGACACTAAAACTTTTATACCCCCGCCCCCGGACGCCATAAAAGATAAAAACGGGCCTAAATATGATCCGGAATACTTTAGATCTGAGCTTGCTACCATGAAAGCCCAGCACGAACCTATTATTATAAATTTGCCGGGGTTAGGTAAAGGCAATAATTTGATCTATTATAAAAATTCGCCTTTGCTTACCCAGTTAAAATTTTTTCCTTATGTGCAGCTTTCGGTTATCGCTATATTTTTATTACTGGCTTATACCGCCTTTAACTCATCGCGAAAGTCTGAGCAGAACCAGGTTTGGGTGGGGTTGGCCAAAGAAACTGCGCACCAGCTGGGCACGCCTATATCATCGTTAATGGCTTGGATAGAATTAATAAAAGATAAGTTTAATGCCGAAGAAGACCCGCTGGTAGCCGAAATGGAAAATGATGTAAGGCGGTTAGAGATCGTAGCCGACAGGTTTTCGAAAATAGGCTCCAAACCCAAACTGGAGGGGCATTATGTATATGGGGTAGTTAATGATTTTGTTGATTACTTTAAGGTGCGGGTAAGCAATAATATAAATTTTGAAATAACCGGAAATACTGAACTGAAAGCAGGTTTAAATATTCCGCTATTTGATTGGGTGATAGAGAATTTACTAAAAAACGCAGTAAACGCCATTGAAGGCAGGGGTAGTATTAAAGTAAATATTTTTACCAATAAGGTTAAAGACCAGGTATTTATTGACGTAACCGATACCGGCAAAGGCATACCGCGCTCTAAATTTGCCACTGTTTTTCAGCCGGGTTATACTACGCGCAAGCGTGGCTGGGGTTTGGGCTTATCATTAACCAAACGGATGGTGGAGAATTACCATAACGGGCAGATATTTGTACGCGATTCGGAATTAGGCAAGGGTACAACTTTCAGGATCATTTTAAAAAATATAAGAAACGATGAATAAACCAGCAAAAGAAGAATACGCGCCATTTTACGGCACTTATATGCGAATGGTTGGCGAAGGGCCTGTTTTAGATATCCTGGAGGACCTTGCCGAAAATACCTACGCGCTTTTTAGCAAACTGAGCGACGAACAGGCCAACCATGCCTATGCCGATGGCAAATGGACCATTAAAGAAGTGTTGGGCCATATGATCGATGCTGAACGAACTTTTGCCTACCGCATTCTCGCTTTTTCGCGCGGGCAGCCAGAGTTGCCGGGCTTTGATGAGAATACATACGTTGAAAATGCAACATTCAAGAGCCGTTCAATTGGTAACCTTGCGGAAGAGTTTAAAGCCGTTCGGGAGGCCAACCTATACCTTTTACACTCGTTAAGTCCCGTGCAATTTGCAGCAACGGGTATAGCCAACGGCAATAAAATATCGGTACTGGCCTTAGTTTACATTATGGCGGGCCATGAAATGCATCATGTTAAGATTGTAAATGAACGGTATTTGTTGTGAGTGGTGAGCAGGCAGTGGTGAGTTAAGCTGACCGCGTTGCTAACCACTGCCTACTCACCACTGACCATTCACTACTCCAGTTTCTTCGCTTCCTTTTTCTCGATCAGGTAGGATATAAACAAGCCTAAGCCTCCAAATATGGCTATAAGTGCAAAATAAATAGCCGGATTATCACTATCTCCAGGGTTAACAGCTATTTTATATTGTAGATATATAGCCAAAAACAAACCTACACCGGCGCCAATTAATAACAAACTCCAGGTAAGGACATAATTGCGTGTGCCCGGTTTTTTCTCACTGTCAAGCCTTGGGTCCATACCTCGCTCTATCATAGCCATTCGTTCACGGTTACGTAAATAAACAATACCAAATACCATTGCAAACATTGCTATTGGTACCAAAATGGGGATCAAAACCCCTAATGCTGCTGAGTCCATCTTATTTTAAAGTTTAAAATTAATTTTTTTAAGTTTTCATTTTACACCATTTCAGTGTAATTGTAAGCTATGACGACGTGGTTTTTTATTAGGTTACAATGTTTGTGAAATTTGTTGTAAGGTTGGAAAGTTGTAAGGTTTAAATGTTAAATTTTCGTGCGCAATCTTGAGATTATAACATAGCGAACTGCATCCGCAACATTCCAACCTTACAACAAAAACAAAGTATATTTACCTAAACACTGTAACCTCAGCAACGATCAGGTAGTCAGAGAGCATATAAACATGCAAAGCAAACTTTCGGATATAGAATTGATAGTGCAAACGCTGTCGGGAAATCAAAGCGCTTATGCAGGTTTGGTTAAACGTCATCAGCGCTTTGTATTTACTTTGGCTTTGCGTTTTGCACAAAACCGGGAGGATGCTGAGGAAATAGCGCAGGATTGCTTTATAAAAGCGTACCGTTCGCTCGAATCGTTTAAACAGGAATCGAAATTCAGTACATGGCTGTATACTATTGTTTATACTACGGCCATGACGGCCTTACGTAAAAAGAGGATTGACACTACTTCTATAGATGATGAAGAAACATATATTCAAATAGAAAACACCTCGTCAGTATACGATGTTAATAATGCTGAGAACAAGTCGAGGTCATTTTATGTAGACCAAGCTATTTCGCAATTAACCCCTGATGATGCCGCCATAATTACGTTATTTTACAAGGGCGAACAATCATTGGAAGAAATTGCCCAAACATTAGGCATAGAGGCCAATATTGTTAAGGTTAAATTATTCAGGGCGCGCCAGCGTTTAAAAGAAAAGCTGGAGCGTAATTTAAAACATGAAGTTAAAGAACTGATATGAAAAGCATGGAAGAAAAACTTTGGGAATATATTGATGGCGCCTGCTCTGCAGAGGAACGTGAAGCCATTGACCTGCTTATTGCGCGGGATGAAACCTACCGGGAAAAATACCTGGAGCTATTGGCCCTTAACCGCGAAATAGCCTCGATGGAAATGGATGAACCTTCAATGGCCTTTACCTATAATATAATGGAAACCATTCGGGCCGATTATGCAAAAAAACCGCTTAAAGCAGCCATTGATAACCGTATCATAAAGGGGATAGCCGGGTTTTTTGTATTTACCATAGCGGCTCTATTAATATTTATACTGGTGAATATTAACTGGTCGGCGGGCAACACGGTTACCGGGCCTGCATTAAAATTACCTGACCTGAAATTATTTTTGAGCGGCAGTGTAGTAAAGGGATTTTTGTTTTTTGATGTAGTATTACTGTTGTTTTTGTTTGACGGTTTCCTGCGCAAAAGGCATTTTGTTAAGCAATCGTAATAATTTTTTTGTACAGTTTATTGTAGCAAAATAGCAACACCGGTATTTTGTTGCCGAAAAAGAGTTTGACAAAAAAGCAGTTTTATATGGCATATACTGCCATTTTTAGCATAAAAGTAAAAATTAGCTGTCATAACAAATATTGGTACAGTAATTGCTTTATACTATGCAAGTTGGTAATCTTACCAGCTTAATTGTGATAAGGTTTAGGTTGAATGCCCCCAAGAAGCAAGTTCGAAGGGGCATTTATTTTTTCAGGCAATTTTCACTTTTTCCTTAATAAATGGATTAATTACCAGCGAGAATAATATCACCAAAATACACCCTATCGCGTTTAGCCATAAGTAAGCTACCGCCCCATAAATTCCTAACAGGCAAATAATGGCTTCGGTAATAACCGCTGCTATAAAAACAGCCGTACCCCCTACCCGCTTTACATAAAATGCTACCACAAATACACCTAGAATAGTTCCGTAAATGTAGGAACCCAACTGGTTCACTGCTTCGAGCAAATTACCCATTTTACCTGCATAAAGCGCCATAGCTACACATACCAGCCCCCAGAATATAGTTGCCAGGCGCGAGGCCAACAGGTAATTTTTATCAGTCGCGCCGGGATTAATAATGCGTTTATAAATATCAATTACGCTGGTTGATGCCAGCGAATTTAAGGCGCTGGCCGTCGACCCCATCGACGCTAAAAAAACAATAGCTATTAACAGGCCTATTAATCCGCGGGGCAGGTAATGGGTAACAAAATTCAGGAAAACGTAGTTGGTATCATCGGTATCGGCTTTTTCATTGTTCTTTTTCATCAGGCCTATGCCATCCTGGCGAATATTCTTTACCTGCTCATCGGCTGCCTTCAAATTAGCCTGCGCGTTATTTATCTGCGTAGCGTCCTTGCCGTCTATCGCTGTGATCAAATCGTTCGCTTTGGCTTTGCGCTGTTCAAAAGCCGTGGTATATTTTGTTTCCAAAGCGTTATACTGCCCGGCATAAGCGCCTTGTTTTACCAGCTTAACTTCGTACTGGTTAAAAAACAGCGGCGGCCGGTTAAACTGGTAAAAAGCAAAAACCAATACGCCTATTAATAAAATACAGAACTGCATGGGTATTTTAATTAGGCCGTTCATAATTAGCCCCATGCGGCTTTGCCCTACAGAACTGCCGGTTAAATAACGCCCCACCTGGCTCTGGTCTGTACCGAAATAAGATAGCTGTAAAAAGAATCCGCCAATAATACCGCTCCATATATTGTAGCGGTTGTTGAGGTTGAATTTCCAGTCGATCACATTCATGCGGCCCATTTTACCGGCCAGTTTAAGGGCATGGGTAAAACCAACGGTATGCGGTAACAGGGTAACTACCATTACACCCGCGGCAAACATCCCTAAAAAAATAATGCTCATTTGCAGCAGTTGGGTATAAGAAACCGCTTTGGTGCCGCCATATACGGTATAAAAGGTAACCAGCCCGCCAATAAACAGCGTGGTATAAGTAGTGTTGATATTTAGTATGATGGATAATATAATAGCCGGCGCGTAAATAGCTATTCCGGTGGAGAGCCCGCGCTGTATTAAAAATAAAAATGAGGTAAGCGCGCGTGTTTTCAAGTCGAACCGCTGCTCTAAAAACTCGTAGGCGGTATATACTTTGAGGCGGTGGAATATGGGTACAAACGTAATGCACAACACGATCATGGCCAGGGGCAAACCAAAATAGAACTGCACAAACCGCATTCCATCGGCATAGGCCTGTCCGGGGGCCGATAAAAAAGTAATAGCACTGGCCTGCGTGGCCATTACCGAAAAACCTATATGGTACCACGATAATGAGCGGCCGCCCACTAAAAACTGATCGGTAGTGTTATTGGCGCCGCTCTTCCACATGCCATATACTACTATGACTAAAATAGTGGCGCCAAGAACGATCCAGTCGGTAGTGCTCATTTAAAGTAGAGGGTAATGAGCCAGAATATAATGATTAAAAAAACCAGCCAACCGGCTACAATGCCGTAAAACTGGTTCCAGTTGCGTATAAATGAGGGCAGTTCGCTATCAGGCCTCTTCACTGCTTTTAGCCAATACCTGCACAAAAAAGGCAGTAAACAATAGCCCTATAATTCCGCTTACTAATACCCATAAAAGGCTCGTGCCTATTATAACGCCAACAAAAAGGCCGGTTAATAAGCCTACCGGGTAATAAATGTTATTGTAATTTTCTTTTCCTGCTTTTGGGTGATGTTTCATATCTGTTATTATTGTAGTACGTGCAAAAGTAATTGATTATATAATGTGTAGCAATAGGTTAATCTTAATAATCGTGTTCATACTATTACTTGCCGCCCGTTTTCAAATACATCCAGATAATACCCCCAATAACTGTAACAGCCAAAACGATGAGCCCTATCCAGCCCGAGCGTTTATCCTGGCGCATCAGCCAGATCAGGAATACAACAAGCGGCAATACAAAAATTAGCCAGAATATAAGTGAGGGAGCTGTCATATGTTTTTAGTTAATAGTTCATGGTTGATAGTTCATGGTTCATTGCACAATCCACAAATACTATGAACCATGAACTATCAACCATGAACTACATTGGCATCCTCGCCAGGGGGGCAACATCCTGCCCGGCAAAATCGCCTTTTAAAAACTTATAATACCCGGCTATGGCTATCATGGCGGCATTGTCGGTACAATATTGCATTTCGGGGATAAAGCAGTGCCAGCCGTTTTTATTGCCCAGCTCTTTTAATCCGTATCGCAACCCCGTATTAGCCGATACACCTCCGGCCAAAGCTATATGTTTTATACCATAAAACTGTGCTGCTTTTTGCAGCTTATTCAATAATATGGTAACTATCCGTTTTTCAACCGAGGCGCAAATATCATGTAAATTTTCGGTTATAAAATTGGGGTTAAGCACTACATTGTCCCTTATAAAATATAGTATGGATGTTTTTAACCCGCTAAAGCTGAAATTAAAACCGGGTATCTGCGGCTCAGGGAATTTATAGGCATCGGGGTTTCCCAAACGGGCGTATTTGTCTATCAGCGGGCCGCCGGGATAGGGCAACCCTAATATTTTGCTGGTTTTATCCATAGCCTCGCCCGCGGCATCATCGAGCGTTTGGCCAACTACTTCCATATCAAAATAATCCTTTACCAGCACGATCTGCGTATGCCCGCCTGATACAGTAAGGCATAAGAAAGGGAATGAAGGTTTATTATCGCCAATAAAGTGCGCCAGTACATGCGCCTGCATGTGATTAACTTCTATAATTGGAATACTTTTTGCAAGTGCAAAAGCCTTAGCGAACGACACGCCAACCAGCAGCGAACCTAAAAGTCCGGGGCCGCGTGTAAAAGCTACCGCATCAATGGCATTTTTGCTTACTTTTGTGGTTAATAATGCCTGTTGTACGGCAGGAATGATATTTTGCTGATGAATCCTTGAGGCGAGCTCAGGGACAACGCCTCCGAATGCTTCATGTATGGCCTGGTTAGTAACAATATTACTTAATATTGTACCATCAACACATATTGAAGCGGAGGTATCATCACATGAAGATTCGATTCCTAAAATTACAGGCACGTTATATTGAATGAGTGAATGAGTGAATGAGTGAATGGGTGAATGGGTGAATAGTGAATGATAAACAGTACACTAAACTAAACCAATCAACAATTCAGTTATCCAACAAACCAACAATTAAAACCCAAAGTTATTAAAAAAGTCCTAAAAATAGCGTTAAGTATCGTTCTGCTCCTGCTCTTAATGGTGAGCATATTGATGCTTGTATTTCAATACAAACCCGTACAAACATGGGCGGCTAAAAAAGCTACTTCGTGGCTATCAAAAAAACTGGGTACCGAGGTTGCTATAAAAAGCCTGTATATTAAACCTTTTTCGTCTGTTGTTCTGGAAGATTTTTATGTACTCGACAAACAACGCGACACCCTGTTAAGTACGCCAAAGCTAACTGTCGACCTGTATGGGTTCTACCTTTTTAGCAGTATAAAAAACCATAAGATAGATTTTAAACTGATACAGCTTGACAACGGCTCCTTCTATTTAAAAAACATGAAAGGTAATGTAACCAATGTTCAGTTTATTTTAGATAGCTTAAAATCTACCTCTACGGCAAAAACAAAAAGCAAACCCTGGACGATAATATTTGAAAAGACCGCTATTAATAACTTTCATTTCCGCTATAAAAACCAGTTAAAGAATGAAAAGGTGAGCGGAATAAATTTTAACGATCTGGATGTAAGAAATTTCAGCACAGTTGTAAACAATATAGATATTGCCCACCATTTGTTTAAGGGTGATATACAGCATTTAACACTAAAAGAAAAAAGTGGTTTCTATTTAAAAAACCTCACCACAAACGCCACGGTTGATACCAACCGGATTTTGCTGCAGCACTTGCTGATCCAAACCCAAAGGTCCGTACTGAAAGATTATTTAAGCGCCGGTTTCAGATCGTTTAATGATTTTGGTGATTTTGTGAAAAAGGTGCACATTGATGGCGATCTTAGATCATCGCATATTTCATCATCTGATATTGCCTATTTTTCCGGTTCAAACCGGGTAAACTTTGAGTTGGGTATTACCGCACACATCCAGGGCCAGGTAGGCAATTTAAAGGTGAAGAATTCAACAATTACCGCCGGGCAGGCTACTTTTATTAAAGGCGATTTTAATTTAAGAGGGTTGCCTGACATAAATAAAACCACTATGGAGCTGAAATTCGACCAGCTTGCCACTAACAAAAAAGATCTTGACTTTTTAATTAGCCATTTTACAGGCAAGCCTAACGCTAAAGCCCCCGGTATTTTTTCAAAATTTGGCAATATTAGTTTTTCTGGAAAGATTACCGGCTCGTCAAACAACTTGGTGGCTGTTGGTACTTTTAAAACAAAATTGGGAAGATTAGACCCTGATATTAACCTAAAAATAAATAAAGCGGGCATACCTGCCTACAAGGGTAAAATAAGCGCCTATGACTTTGACCTGGGCACCCTGCTTGATGATAATACCCTGGGTCGTATAACTTTTAACGCTACCATTAATGGCAGCGGAGACGCGCTTAAAAATTTAAATGAAAATGTAATTGCCTCTATCAGCTATATTGATTTTAAAGGTTACCGGTACCAAAACGTAGCGGTAAACGGTACTTTTATAAATAAAAAAATTGATGCTAAACTTGCCATTAATGATAAAAATATACATTTTGATGCAATAGGGAGCCTTGACCTTAACCCTGAATTACCGGTATATGATTTTTCGGCAACGATTAAGAACGCGCACCTGAACGCTTTAAAACTGATTAAAGACACCATTACCCTGAGCACAGAGTTAAAAACCAGGTTCTCTGGCAACGATCTTAAAAACTTTGAAGGTAATATACTGCTTTCGCCTATCAGGGTAATTGATCCGCGGAATAATTATTTGCTTGATTCGGTGTATTTTGCTGCCAGCGGCGAAGGCGACTCAAGGGTTATCGCCCTTAAATCAGACGCGGCTGACGGTAGCATCCAGGGCAGTTATGATCTGGCTACGCTGCCTTCGTACTTTAAAACCATTGTTAAAAAATACATACCGTCGTTAAATACAGAAATAAGTACGCCTAAACCGCAAAATTTCAAATTTGAATTAAAGATAAAAAACATAAACCCCCTTTTGGCTATTTTTGCGCCCGATATTACAATACCGGAGCAGGGTACTTTTGTTGGAAAATTTAATTCGGCTGATAAAACCGCGACCATTAACGGCTTTATTAAAACTATAAAATATAAAAAAATTGTTTTTCACAACTTTATCCTGGATGAGAGCACAGCCGACAACCAGTTAAGCCTTAACGTATCATTAAGCCGGGTAGACCTTACCGATAGCCTGTTCATTAAAAACATTGATATAAACAATTTTGTAAATAAAGACACTGTAAAATTCAACGTAAAACTTGCTGATAAAGATGCCACGAACCAGCTCGACCTTTATGGCCTGGTTGAATTTGGCCGCGATACAATAGCCAAACTTAAGTTGCTGCCATCAGACATTGTACTGGAGCACCAGAAATGGAGATTGCAGGAACAGGTACGGATACGGCTGCTCGACAATAAAACACAGGTATCGGGCTTTGAGCTTTCAAACGGGCAGCAAAAAGTATATATAGATGGGTTTATTTCTGATCAGCCCGAAGATAAATTAAAGGTATCGTTTAGTAAATTTAGCATGGGCACGCTTGATCAGCTCACCAAAACATCCGATATTCAGTTAAAAGGATTGGTTAACGGCGATGTATTGCTTTCCTCTATTCTTAAAAACCCGGGGGTTGACGCGCATTTGAATATTGATTCATTTAAAATGAATAAAACCCTGGTTGGAAATATAAAGATCGTATCGAGCCTTGACAATGCACGCAGCCGGGCCAATGTAAATTTAAATATATTGAACAGAGGACTGGAAACGCTTAATATTGGCGGCACTTATTACCTGGGGAAAGAACAAGGCGATAAGCTTGATTTTGATGTTAAAATGACCCAGACAGAGGCCATAATTTTTGAGCCCTTTATTAAAACCCTGGTATCAGGTATTAAAGGCACCGTATCTACTAATCTGAAACTAACGGGGTCGTTGGCAAAACCTCAATTAAACGGAGATATTACTTTGGATAGTACCGGTATGACTATAAATTATTTAAAAACACCTTATACCCTTAGTGATAAGATCAGCGTAAACAACAGCGTTATCAACATTCATGACCTGGTTTTAAAAGATATACATGGCGGCCAGGGAACTGTTAACGGGACTGTAGACCTGAACAATTTATCAAACCCAACCATTAATGCTGACCTGATGGCTAAAAACCTGATGGCTTTAAACACTACGTTCAGAGACAATCACCTGTATTTTGGCACGGCCTATGCCACCGGCAAGTTTAGCTTTAACGGGCCAACTGATAACCTGAATATTGATATTAAGGCGAATACAGAAGCAGGCACGGTTTTTAACATCCCGCTAAATACATCGTCAACAGTTAGTGATTATGATTTTATTACCTTTAAGAGCCATAAGGACACGACGGGTTACAATGTGGCTAAGGTAAAAGCATTTAACGGCATTACACTGAATTTTGATTTAACTGCCGATGAAAAAACAACAGTAATAATAACCACGGAGCTGGGCAAACTGACGGGAGTAGGGCAGGCAAAAAATTTAAACATGCATATAAACAGCCTGGGCGATTTTGACATGGTAGGCGGTTTTTCGATCACATCAGGTAAATTTGAACTTACAACCAAAAACTTTATCAGCAAAAACTTTTTAATAAACCAGGGGGGCACCATACGCTGGTCGGGCGACCCGGCGAATGCCGAAATTAACCTGAACGCTATATACGAAGTACGCACAGACATTTCGCCGCTTTATACTGCAGCTGGATTTCAGTCACCTAAAGGTAATGAGCAGGTATTGGTACAGGCAGAGATGATCCTTACCAAGACACTGTTACACCCGGATGTAAATTTTGATTTTAACTTCCCTACCGACCCTTCGATCAAAGATGACCTGGGAACTTACCTGGCCGATAATAATAACCGCAGCAAACAGGCATTCAATATTATCGCGACAAGGAGCTTTGCATCAGGAAACAACAATGGCACTTTAACCAACCAGGTGGTTAATACAGCAAGCACTGCTGTTAGCGAGTTGTTTTTTAACAGGTTTAACAGTGTTTTAAATCAAAATATACAAAATGTTGACGTGAACCTACGCTCATTTAACGATGCCAGCCTCACGTTAAGACTTCTTAAAGACAGCAGGCTTATAATTAACGGGAGTTTGTTTAATACGAGCGCCAACAGCAATAACCTGTTTAATAACAGCAGCAGTTTGTTAAATTCAAATTTTAATAACCTCACTAAAGATTTTGAGGCATCGTACCTGATCAGGGCAAATGGCACGCTTACAGCCCGGTATTCATACCGTGTTTTAAACACCACCACCTTAAATACTATCGACCAGTTAACTGTTCAATATGTGAACGGGCTGGGGTTGGTTTATCAAAAAGATTTTGATACCCCCTGGGAGTTTTTCAGAAGCCTTCTTTTTTTGAAACCGAAGGTTGATAAGCCTGCTAATACTACGCCGTCGCCGGCAAACACACCAACCGCAACCACAGTTCCGTTGGTGCCTGGTAACCGGGAAGACGAAAAAAATTAATGATCGCGCAGAATGGTATGGTCCATTTTATCCCTTTTGGTTTTAAGGTAAACCTCGTTATGCGGGTTTGGTACAATTTCAATGGGCACATTCTCAACCACTTCCAACCCATAGCCTATCAGCCCGGCCCGTTTTTTAGGATTGTTGGACATTAATCGCATTTTTGATATGCCCAAACTGCGTAATATCTGTGCGCCAACACCATAATCGCGCTGATCCATTTTAAAACCTAATTTGATATTGGCCTCAACGGTATCAAAGCCGTTTTCCTGTAAATTGTAGGCCTTAAGCTTATTGATAAGGCCAATGCCCCGGCCCTCCTGGTTCATATAAACAATTACACCCCTGCCTTCTTTATTTATCATTTCCATAGCTTTATGCAGTTGCGGGCCGCAATCGCAGCGGCATGAGCCAAAAATATCGCCGGTAACGCATGAGCTATGTACCCGTACCAGCACAGGTTCGTCCGGCTCCCAGGTCCCTTTTACCAAAGCAATATGGTTTTCGCCATTATTTATTTGTGTATAGGCTATCATTTCAAACTCACCCCATTCGGTAGGTAACTTTACTGCGACTTCTTTTTTAATTAAAGTCTCAGTGTCTAACCGGTAGGCTATCAGGTCTTTTATCGATATAATTTTCAGGTCAAGTTCCTTAGCCATTTGCAGCAGTTCGGGCAGGCGGGCCATATCGCCGTTTTCGGTCATTATCTCGCATATTACCCCTGCGGGTTCAAATCCCGCCAGTACGGCAAGATCTATAGTAGCTTCTGTATGGCCGGCCCTGCGTAACACGCCGCCATTTTTTGCTATAAGCGGAAAAATATGCCCGGGCCTCCCCAGGTCT